>OLQY01000038.1_pt1 | contig 147459 bp, 135 predicted proteins | sample 1672851 | NCBI WGS metagenome assembly OLQY01 (sample SAMEA3136730, study PRJEB25190) | human gut metagenome
TGAAACAGCCGAGGAAGCATCCGACAGCGGAGAAAGTGGAAGCGATAAAGGATGCGTTGAAGCATTTTGAAGTGATTTAATGAGGATCCCGGACTGGTCGATCGCAGCTGGAAATTGATGAGGAAGCATGGAAGATGATATGTGGACAGGAGAAAAAATAATATGGATTCAAAAAAAGAGCAGCAAGTGTGTCAAATGAAGTATTAAATGTTATCAAAAAGCGTAGAAGTATTCGGACTTACAAGGCAGATGCAATACCAGAAGAGATTCTGAATGCAGTTCTGGAAGCCGGAACATTTGCGCCGACAGGTGGCGGAAAGCAGTCCCCCGATTATTGTTGCGATCACATTGCCACAAGAAAATATGATGCTGGCAGCGGCTTCGCTTGGTCTTGGTTTAGTATGGGTACACAGAGAACGGGGAATTTTTGACAATCTCAAAGGCAAGACGCTTCTTAAGGAATGGGGGTATCGGAGTCTTTAAGAGGAGTTGGAGCCATTGCACTGGGATATCCGGCTTCATCGGATGTGAAAGCGGCAGAAAGAAAAGAGAATTATATTGTTCGTATATAAAAACAAAAAAGGTATTGACAAATAGAATTAACATGTTTATTATATGCATAAATTGATATGGAGCTTGTCTCGGCATGAATGAAGGCTATAGATTTTTACTGTTTCTGAACACAACAGTGTATCTATAGCCTTTATTTTTGGTAAATTAGACTTATCATCTATTGCAAATGAAAAGTGGTTTAGAATTCCGGAACCATTACATTTTGGTATCAAATCAGAGCAAAGATTACCGTCATCCAAGGAATCGAAAGGTGGAATTATGGCACAGGGAATCAGCAGTATTATTTCCAGCATGTTCAATATGGTTCCTACGATTTCAGGAAGTGCGAATATTGGATTATGCGGTATTACAGGAGTAACAAGTTGATATGTAGTCAGCTTCGCAGGAGTTGTAATTGCTATTTGCAGTATCTGTCCAAAAATATGCGCTGTTTTTTCAGTAATTCCCTATCCGATACTGGGAGGTGTTGCTTTAACAGCATTTGGAACAATTCTTGTATCAGGAATGAATGTTATCAGAAACAGTGAGTTGACCAGCCGTGAAACAACAATTGTAGGCGTTTCACTTGCAGTGGGTATTGGATTTAGTATGGTTCCGTATAGTCTTGCTGTATTTCCATTCTGGGCTTCTTCACTTCTCAGCGGAGTTCCGGGAACAGCGTTGACAGCGATTATTCTTAGTTTGTTACTGAAAGAAGACAAGATGGATGATAATACACAGAAAGGTGATGAAGAAGAATGAGAAGAACATTGATAGAAAATGCAGATTGGATTATTACAATGAATGCAACAAAGGACCGGATCAGACATGGAGACATTGTATATGAGGATAATGTGGTCAGGGAAGTTGGGACGGATCTTAGAAAAAAATACGATAGATATGATGAAATAATCGATGCAGCAGGGATGATTGTTACGCCAGGTTTTATTAATACCCATCATCATACATGGCAGTCTCTTATCAGAAATATCAAAGCAACACAGGGACTTACATTGGAACCCTGGCTTACTGTGATGTATGAAATATATAAGGATTTATGGAATGAAGTTGCTGTGGCTGGTGTATATGCAAGCCTTGGCGACTGTATGAAATCCGGTTGTACCACATCGAATGATCTGTGGTATCCGCATCCGGTTGGAGTACATGACCTGATGGATGCTGAAATCAAAGCAGCGGCGGAGCTGGGAATCCGTTTCCATCCGGTTCGTTCTTATCATTCGGTAGTGAGTGATATTGTGCCAAAGGAAGTCGTTGATACGATTGATGGAGTTATGAGTGATGCACAGAGACTGGTGGATACCTATCATGACCGGTCAGAATACTCTATGTGTCGTGTAGGAATAGGACCGAGCATTGCTCAGTATGAGACAGAGGAGATATTGAAAGCAACTGTGGATTTTGCAGAAAATAATGATGTTATGGTACATGGTCATCTGGCAGAGAGCTATCATGAAGCAGAATTTACCTATGAAAAATTCGGATGCAGTCCGGTAAAGTGGTTTTATAAGCATAATCTACTTGGAGAGAGATTTTATTATGCCCATTGCATTCATCTGGATGAAGAAGATATCAGGATCATGTCTGGTACAAAGACTGGTGTATCAAGCTGTCCGGTATCCAACATGTATCTTAGTTCAGGCGCATGCAGAATCAAAGATTTGATGAATGCAGGAGTTGAAAGAATAGGACTTGGCGTTGACGGACCGGCAAGCAGCAATTCCTCAAATATTATGGAAGAAATGAGGATTTCTTATCTGCTTAACAGATTGGCATATGGAGACAGACCATGTAGTGCAGAAGATATTCTTTATATGGTTACTGCAGGAGGTGCGAAAGTCCTCGGAAGAGATGATATCGGCACTCTTGCACCGGATAAGGCTGCTGATATTACACTACTTAACTGGAAGCAACTGTCGTATGCGGGAGGATGTAATGATCCTGTTGACTGTATTGTGATCAGCGGTGATGCGAGAATGGTAGATACCGTAATATGTAACGGCATAAAGGTTGTGGAGAAACAGAAACTTACACTGGTGGATGAAGCAGAGAAAAGAGATTATACAAACAAAATCGGAAAAGAACTTCTGACAAAGGCTTCCTCAAGAATTCCGGGTTTAAAAGCTGACATAGAATAAAAAAGAAAGAGACTATAACAATGAGTAAAACAGAATGGACGAAGAAAATAATAATCATCGTGATTGGTTCGGTCATAGCAGCATATGGCATTACCCTTGCATTATATGCAGGATTTGGAGGGGCAACCCTTGCTGTTTTGTGGCAGGGGATTTCCAGGACATTTCATATAAGTATAGGTATGGCATCTCTGATCGTAGCCATAGTTATGATCGTGTTCGCATTTTTCTATGACAGATCACAGATACATATCGGTACGATTCTTTATCAGATTGTGTATAGCCTCTGTGTTGACTTGTTTGCAAATGCACATGTGTACAGTACGCATTTGTGGGTGAATGCACTGATCATGTTGTTGGGAGTCATGCTTTTTGCAGTCGGAACAGGATTTTATGCAGCAGCTTCACTGGGGCGTGGTTCTTATGAGGCATTAACCTTTTCTCTTGCGGAAAAGAACGGCTGGCAGGTAAAAGTAGTACGGATGATACTGGATATTGTTATGGTGATTGCCGGAGTTTTATTAGGCGGAAAGTTTGGTATATGTACAATCGTAACAATCATTATCTCAGGACCGGTTATTCAGTTTACGGCATCAAAAACTAAAAAATTATTTAAAATATAAAGGAGAGAGTCTTTATGTATGATATAAAAATCATGAATGCAAAAACAAGGAACTGTTCAAAGCTGGTAAGTATAGGAATCATAGAAAATAAGATTGCGGATATAGGTGATAGTCTTCCAGCAGATGCAAAAAAAATCATAGATGCAAAAGGCAATCTTGTTACTGAGTCATTTGTAAACGGTCATCTGCACTTGTGTAAAGTATACACGCTGGAGAAAGCCGGACAAAAAGCGTTACAGGAATATCAGCAGGGAGGAATGGGAAATGCGCTTGATTCTATTCAAAGTGCATCTGAATTTAAGACGTGTTATGAGGCATCATGGATTGCGGAAAATGCCAGAAAAGCGTGTGAGCTGGCTGTAAAACATGGAGTCACACATATAAGGGCTTTCGCAGATGTAGACAGCAAGGGAAAATTAGAAGGAATTAAAGCACTTCTAAAGGTAAGAGAGGAGTATAAGCAAAAGGTAGAATTACAGGTAGTAGCTTTCCCACAGGATGGTGTGTTAAGAGAGCCGGGAACAAAAGGTTTGATAGAAGAAGCACTAAATATGGGAACCGATGTTGTGGGCGGCATTCCATGGATTGAATATACGAAAGAGAATGAGCAGGAACATGTTGATCAGATGTGTGAACTGGCTGAAAAATATAATAAAGATATATCCATGCTTTTGGATGATGTTGGAGATTCAGAGGAACGGACACTTGAAATGTTATGCAAAAAAATAATTAAAATGAACTGGCAGGGCAGAGTTACCGCTCAGCATTGCCGTGCAATGTCTTTGTATCCTGAGAATTATTTCAGAAAGTTAGTTCAGCTTGCAAAAGAGGCGGGAATTGGTTTTGTGACAGATCCACATACCGGACCATTGCATTTACGTGTCAAAGATCTGCTTCAGGCTGGAATTCCAGTTGCACTTGGACAGGACGACATTGCAGATGCGTACTATCCATATGGGGAGTGCAATATGCTTCAGGTAGCATTTCTGGCAAGTCATTTGCTTTGGATGACAACATTCAAAGATATGGAAGAACTATATAGTATGATAACGACTTATGCCGGTAAAGTTCTGGGACTTCAAAATCATATTTTACAAGAAGGTGGAGACGCAGATCTGGTGGTTTTACAGGATCGGGATGTTTATCATGCAATATGGCATCATAAAGAGCCACTGGTTGTGATTAAGGATGGAAAAATCGTAAAGAATGAAATTTGGGAATAATTATATTCGAAACTGTCGTTTTATTGGAGAGGAAATAGGCGGTTTTGACCATTTAACAAATCATGAAAATTGACCTATAATATGTTTAACAAGGCAGCTGGAAGGAGAATACAGATATGTCAAATAAATCAAGAGATAAGCATGAGAAAATGATAGAACAGGTCGCTGCGACAATGGCTATTGAAGATATGCCATTGACACAAGCCTGCTATGAGAATTTAAGGGCTATGGCATCCGGCGAAAAGACACGTGAACAGATTACAAAAGAAATCACTGAAAAATATAAAAAGCGTCGTTGATTTCTAATCAGCCCTTTGTTATCAAACCGCCAGAATCTGCAGCAGATTACGGATAATGGAGTTGGCGTCTCCTCGGATGCCGTAATCACAATATTGAAAGATTGGCGAATTCAGGTTGGTGTTTACCGCAATGATACATTGACTGTTTTTCATGCCGGCCAGATGCTGGATAGCTCCGAAGATGCCGAAGGCCAGATACACTTTGGGATGAACGAAACTGCCGGTCTGGCCAATTTGCTCTGAAGGCCCTGCCCAGCCGCAGTCAACAACAGGTCTGGAGGCACCCACTGAGGCGTCAAAGAAATCTGCCAGTCTGCGCAATGCTTCAAAGCTCTGTTCATTCATCAGGCCTCTGCCACCGGCGAAAATGAGTGGAGCGTCTTTGATATCTTTTGACACATTTTCGTGAATAATTTTTCTCACAAAAACAATTTTACCGGGAGCAGAGGCAGAAAAAGCATAATGTGAAAAACTTTTGCCGTCGAGAGAGGGACGGAGGCCTTGCAGACGCCCATTGTCAACGCTTAAAGCAATGCAGTCTGTCAGCAGTGAAGCGGACAGACGTACGGCCATTTCGGCAGCTGCTTCCCGAAAAAGTGGCGTAGACGGCAGCAGAATATAATCAGTTTTTACGTTTTGAAAATAATGCGTGATTTCATATGTGAACTGTATGGCTTCGGCATCAACATATAAATTTCCTATCACATACAGGCCTTTTTCGTGCATTCGTTCAAAGCATAAAATCCGGCATAATGAAAGTAAAAATAATGACTGCTTTTACTTTATCATGTCGGATTTTATTTTATAGATGAATAAGAGATTGGGTTACTGTTCAATGGCCTGATAATCATCGCCGAGGGTGATGCCCAGATCAGAAGCAATCTGCGGATTGTAAATGCGTGTCAGACTCTGAGGGTCTTCAACAGGCATTTCGGCCGGATTCTTGCCGTTTACAAGGATGTCATAGGCCTGTTCGCCGGCACGGTAGCCGATATCATAGAAATCGATGGAGAGAGAGGCAAGGCCGCAGCCTGTACACTGGCTTTCTTCACCACAGATGATCGGTACGCCTGCAGGACGGGCAACAGCGTCGATAATGGACTGGTTGCTGGATACAACATTATCCGTTGGTACATAGATCACATCGCATTCAGAAACACAATTGTTGGTCACGGCCTGCAGGTCATTGGAATCTGAAAAACTGAAATCCTTGTGCTTAATATTCAGATCATCCAGATAAGCGGCGATATGTTCTGCCTGGTAAACGGAGTTGACTTCGGCTGAACAATAGAGGATACCGACCTGTTTTACATCCGGGAAAAGGTCAGCAATGATTTGTGCCTGCTGATCAAGCGGTGCAAGATCGTTGGTACCGGTGACATTGATGCCTGTGCAGCCATTCGCATCCAGCTCAATATCCAGTGCAGCGGCGAAACTTGTGACAGATGTGCCGACAACAGGAATTGTTGATGTGGCATTCGAGCAGGCCTGAAGGGCAGCTGTTGCATTGGCCATGATCAAATCAACACCGCCGTTGACAAACTGGTTGGCAATGGTTGCACATGTCTGGGAGTCACCCTGGGCGTTCTGAACATTGAATGCAACATGATTTTCTCCGAGCAGCTTTACCAATGCATCTTCGAATCCCTGTGTAGCTCTGTCCAGTGCATCGTGCTGGACGAGCTGGCAGATACCAATCTGATAGACTTTGCCGTCGGCTGCGGTACTGTCGGAAGCAGTTTCGGCTGCGGCTGTTGAAGTGTTTTCTGCAGCTGATTCAGTGGTTGTATTTGCTACGGATGAGTTGGTGTTGGAGCCGCAGCCTGCTAGGCAACCCATAGCCAAGGCTGCACAGGCAATGGCAGATAACATTTTTCTAATTCCCTTTTTCATTCATTTCCTCCTTGTACGTAACTTCTGAATCGTGATGTGAAGATTACGATTGACTTTCCTTCTTAAAAATATAAACATAACTGTCAGTTTAAAGCGTTGCGCTTTAAATCGATAAATTAAATTATAACATTATTTACGCAACAATTCAACAGGGAAATCATTTGAAATTAAGTTAGTTGTATGATAGGCTGCAATTATAAAAAGTACATAAAGAGTGTAAAATATTTAAAACACATTGTGTAGTATACAAAAGTGCGATATAATAGACGTAAGATGTAATATTTTAAAGAGCGAATCGGAGACATACAAGGCTATATATGTTTGCGGATGTGCGTGATTTGAGGAGGAAATGAGATTATGACAGAGTGCCAACAGAAGATTAAAGAATTAAGAGAAATAACAGGGATGAACAGAAGACAGTTTTGTGAGGCATTTGAGATTCCTTACAGGACAGTCACTGAGTGGGAGCGTGGAACGAGAAATGCGCCAAAATATGTTCTGAAGTTTATGGAGTATTATATTCAGAATGAAAAAGTGAAGAAAGAAAATGAACAGGAAGCTTCGGAGAACTAAGTCGGTTCTGAAGGCGTTAGTAGCCGGAATTAAGAACAAGGTGAGATAAGAGGAGCCTGTGCAGCATATCAAAGAAAATGCTGTACAGGCTCCTTTTTAGCCGATACCACCCAGTGCGATACCGAGAATCAAAACCAGAAAACAAATCGGAATGTAAATGTATTTGCAAATTGGGAAGAACAGCCCGGTAAAAGGCTTTTCACGGCCGGTGTTGACCTGCTTTTCCACATATCTTTTGCCGAGGACCCAGAAGAACATAATGCCTGCCAGACCTGCACCAAGAGGACAGATGTAAATGGACAGTACATCCATCCAGTCGGAGACAATGCCCTGGATCAGCAGGGAAACGACGATGCCGATGGCTGCGATAACGAGACAGGATGCTTTTCTTCCGAGGCCGGTTTTCTCCTGAACGGTGGCGATAGGAGCCTCATAAAGGTTCATCAGAGAGGACATACCGGCCAAAAAGACAGCCGCAAAGAAGATAATAGCAATTATTCTTCCGCCGGGCATGGCTTTGATCAGATGAGGCAGGTAGATGAATAATAATCCGGGACCGCCCTGATCGAGCTGTGCACCTGTGGTGGCCATGGCAGGGATAATGACCATGGCAGCCAGCATAGCGGCGATGGTATCAAAAAAAGCAACTCTGGCTGCGGAAGCTGGGACGTCTTCCGTATCCGGAAGATAGGAACCGTAGATCAGAGTACCATTTCCTGCTACAGACAGAGAGAAGAATGCCTGGCCAAGAGCAAAAATCCATGTGACTGGATCGGACAGTGCCTTTGGATCGACTCTGAAAATATAATGGTATCCATCGACGGCACCGGGTTGGAAAGCAACATAAATGCCGAGAATGATGAACAGGACAAAGAAAACAGGCATCATGATCTTGTTGGCTGTCTCAATGCCGCTGCCGACACCGAACATCAGAATGATCATGCAGATCACTAAAGCGGCAGTCTGCCAGAAATTATTGCCGAAGGAAGAGGCCATTGAGCCGAAAGCACCGGCAAAGCCATCAATATCAGCAGGGGCCAGAACAGCACCGGTAAAAGTCCCGATGGTATACTTCAAAATCCAGCCCATGACAACGGTGTAGCCAATAGCCATGGCCAGTGCGCCAAGAACCGGAATCCATCCTAAGGCTTCTCCTGCCTTGCGATGTCCTCTGGATTCACAGGCAATGCCGAAGGCGTCGATAGGGCCGGAGCGGGTGGCACGGCCAAAGCTCATTTCACTGATAACACCCGTAAAGCCGATCAGGATGACAAAGATAAAATAAGGGATAAGGAAAGCCCCGCCTCCGTAGAGAGAGACGCGGGTTGGAAACATCCAGATATTGCCCATGCCGACTGCAGAACCGATACAGGCCAGTATAAAGCCCCATCGGCTGTTAAAAGATTCTCTTTTTCTCATATCATATCCTTTCAAGAGTTTCGTTTATTTATAATGAAAAGAAGCAGCTTTTGGATTACTGCATCAGTGATTCGAAAGCTGCTTCTTTTGAATGAATGAGGTGAACACGCATGGCGGCAACTGCACTGGCGAGATCACCGGATTCGATATAATTAATGAGTTCAAGATGTTCGTTGGCAGCAATTTTATGGCGCTCCCAGATGTTGCGCTCACCTAAAATACGGATGCGCATGTTCTGGTCATAAATGGATGAGAGATTCATGCTGAGGTATTTGTTCTTACAGGCATCGGCAATGGTTCTGTGCAATTCGTCATCCAGATCACAGCATCTTTCAGCATGTTCGTTGTCTGCAATGTCCGTTTGTAGAATCTCCTCTGTCTGTTTGCGGAGTTCCTGAAGCTTCACATGGTCTATATACTGGCTGTAGTGCTCGATAATATAAGGTTCCATCAGCATGCGGGCTTCAAAAGTCATGGCTATTTCTTTCATTGTAAGGGGAAGTACCATGATGCCTTTCTTGGGAATGATGCGGACAAGGCCTTCCTGTGACAGCATGTTTAATGCTTCACGAATTGGTGTCCGGCTTGCATCGATTTCTTCCATCAGCATCATCTCGCTCAAAATATCATTCGGCATATAATCACAATGGATAATCTTTCTTTTAATTGTTTCATAGGCAATCTGCTTTAGATTAGTTTCTGTTTTCTTCATCATCTATACAATCTCCCATAAAAGCACCACTTATCTGATATTACGCATTCATCTTGTATACAAGATGAATGCGTTTTCTTTTTAACGAAGTTCTGATACTATCTAAGTATAACAAATATATGACATGTCGGGAAGTTGTTTATTAAAAAATTTTGTAATTCAGCATTAAAGAATTGATTTTTCAAATGGGAGGAAGTAGATATGCAGAGCAAATGGAAAAAAATCATCGCTGTACTGATGATAGCGGTTTTTGTTCTTTCAGGCTGCGGAAGTATCGGGGAGAAAAAGAACAGTGCCAACGGAACCGTTCATCTGACATTTGGACACGGACAGGCCGAGGGACATCCTTATCATAAAGCGGCACTTTATTTTAAGGAGCAGGTGGAAAATAAGACAAATGGAAGAGTTATTGTTGATATTCAGCCAAACGGTAATCTCGGTGATGAACGAGAGATGACAGAGGGACTTCAGCTGGGCACTATTGATATCACAGTGGCTGTTGCGGCAACACTGAGCGGCTTTGATTCAGATATGGATGTATTTAATTTCCCATATCTGTTTGATACAAGAGAACAGGCCTTTCAGGTATTGGACAGCGAGACCGGCAAAGAAATCTTTGACGGGATGAAGGAACAGGGAATTGAAATCTATGGCACATTTGATCTTGGTTTTCGAAGCATGACCAATTCAAAGCATCCTATTAAGACACCGGAAGATGCAAAAGGTATTCGAATGAGAACACTGGAAAGCTCTGTATGTGTGGATTCACTGGGTGAGCTGGGTATTGATGCAGTTTCCATGAGCTTTGGTGAGTTATTTACTGCACTGCAGACCGGTGCGGTGGATGGACAGGAAAATCCATTGTTCACTATTTATAATTCAAGATTTTATGAAGTTCAGAAGTATCTCTCTTTGACAGAGCATTTCTATCCGGTATGTCCGCTGATGGTCAGTGACCTGATGTGGGATAAATTAAGTGATGAAGATGCAGCAATTGTAAAAGAAGAGCTTTATGACATGGTTGACTATGAACGCGAAGTTGCGGGGGATGAACTGGATAAGACACTGCAGGCTATCAAAGATTCGGGAATGGAAGTCAACGAGGTTGATAAAGAAGCTTTTAAAGAAGCCGTCGCACCTGTCTATGATAAATATGCAGACAAATATGGTGATCTGTTTAAAAAGATTGAAGCGGCAAAGGAGGAGAAGTAATGAAAGCGGTTCATACGATAGACCATGTGGTCAATACGATTTTACGCTGGATTGTTATGATCATGCTGAGCGTCATGTCAGTAATTGTATTTGCACAGGTAGTTTTCAGAATTGTACATTTATCTATTCCATGGAGCGAGGAACTTTCAAAATATCTTCTGATCTGGAGTACATTTATGGGCGCAGCTCTGTGCGTTCGCAAAGGTTCCCTTGTTGGTCTTGAATTTCTGCAGTCTGCTCTGCCGGAACGCGGACAGAAAGCATTGAAGATTGTTTTAAGTATCGTTATCTGTGCGATGCTGGTATTTCTTATTGGTGTTGGTTTCTGGGCAGTTCGAAGAGTTTGTTTTCAGATTACGCCGGTTTTGAAGCAATCCATGGGTCTGATGTATGCTGCTATTCCGGTGGGGTCAGTTTTTATGCTGATCAATCAGATTATTACAACGATTTATTTGATCAAGGGGGATGAAGAAGCATGACAGCCGTATTATTTATAAGTTTGATTGTATTACTCATCATTGGTGTGCCGATTGCTTTTGTGCTTTGCGGTTCTTCTATCCTGGCTATTCTGGTATCTGGTGATATTCATAGTGCCATTGTTATCCAGCGTATGTTTTCAGGCTGCGGAAGCTTCACATTGCTGGCAATACCATTCTTTGTGTTAGCAGGTAATCTGATGAGTGCCGGCGGTATTTCAAAACGTCTGGTGAATCTCTGCAACAGTTTATTCGGACATATTTCCGGTGGTCTGGCTATGGTAGCCATCATTACATGTGCATTTTTTGCAGCTATTTCAGGTTCAAGTGCAGCCACAGCAGCGGCTGTAGGTACCATTATTATTCCTGAAATGCTGAATCATAAGTATGACAAGAATTTTGCGGCAGCGACAGTTGCTTCCTCCGCAGAGCTGGGGGTTATCATTCCTCCGAGTATCGGTTTAATCCAGTATGGTGTGGCAACAGGTACTTCCATCAGTGACTTGTTTATGGCTGGTTTTCTTCCGGGTATCTTCATCTGTCTGGTGCTCTGTGTGGTAGCGCATTTCATGTGCAAAAAACAGGGTTTTGAAGCTAGTGAAAAGGCTTCAGGTAAAGAAAGATGGCAGGCGTTCAAGGATGCAATCCTTGCAATTCTGATGCCAGTCATTATTCTGGGCGGTATTTACAGTGGTTTATTCACACCGACAGAAGCGGCGGTTGTAGCAGTCTTCTACGGTTTGTTCGTCGGATTGTTTGTTTATAAAGAAATCAAATTCTCCGATATTCCGAAGATTTTGACAGATTCAGCCATGACAATGGCAACAGTACTTCTGATTATGTCTGCATCCACTATTTTTGGATGGATTCTGACAAAACAGCAGATTCCTCAGGCAGTAGCCGCAGGCTTCTTAAGTATATCTGCAAGCAAATATGTTTTCCTTCTGTTGGTCAATGTATTGCTGCTGATTATCGGTATGTTCTGCGAAGCAGGTGCAGCCATGGTTATTCTGGCACCGCTTTTGGCCCCGGTGGCTCAGACATTGGGCATCGACCTGGTTCACTTTGGTGTCATTATGATGGCCAACCTGGCAATCGGTATGATGACCCCTCCAGTTGGCGTCAACCTTTATGTTGTCTGTGATACAGCTAAAGTTAAGATTGAGGGCATGATGCCGTATCTGATTAAATTCTTCCTGGCTCTGATTGCCGGCGTGCTGGTTGTTACATATGTACCTCAGTTGTCACTGTTGTTTGTTCACTTATTTGGTCAGTAAAATTATTAGTCTTGAATTTAGGCGTGAGAGCGCAGAAATGGGAGTATTATGAAAATTACAGATATTAAAACAATAATCCTGCATTATCCATATAAGCAATGGATTGCAGATGGATGCGGCAGCTGTGGTGCCAGGGGGGCTTTTCTGATTCTCATTGAAACGGATACCGAACTTTGTGGAATCGGGGAAGCCGCCACCTTCGGTGGTTCCATGGAGGCTATGAAAAGTATTGTGGAAAAGCAGTTAAAACCATTGATTCTTGGAGAGGATCCGACAAAAATCGAGTATCTGCATCAGAAAATGATATGGAATAACTGGTCCAACGGTCGCAAAGGTATGGTGATGGGCGCCATCAGCGGCATTGATGTTGCACTTTGGGATCTGCTTGGCAAGGTGGCAGGATTGCCGGTATGCAAGCTGCTGGGGCAGGTGACAGATAAGGTACAGGGTTATGCCAGCGCAGGTTTCTATGCACCGGGAAAAACTCTGGAAGACCTGCAGCGTGAAATCGAAGGCTATCTCCAGAGAGGTTTTACGGCTTTCAAAATGAAAATCGGACGTACAGCCAATAACCACAAAATGCGCCTGCAGTTTATGAATAACGGTGATTTTTATCTGACACCAGAGGAAGACAGGGCGCGAATCGCCCTTGTAAGACGGACCATCGGGCCGGACAAAATTCTGATGGTGGACATGAATTGTACCTGGGATATGAATGATGTCCTGGAAGCGAAGGATTTCTTTAAAGAAAATAATATTTTTATGGTGGAAGAACCGATTCGTTCCGATGATATCGCCGGATATAAGCGTCTGACAAAGGAGATGGGCAGTATCCGTGTGGCGGGTATTGAATCAGAGCAGGGCTTGTCGAGATTTGGTGAGTTGATTGCAGAGGAAGCTATGGATGTTGTTCAGGCCTCACTTGGCTGGGCAGGCGGTTTTACAGCATGTAAGAACATCGCAACATTGGCCCATGCTTTTGATAAATTATATACACCGCACTCATTTTTCTCGGCCGTGATGACAGCAGCCAATATCCAGCTGGCGGCTTCACAGGTTAATATTCCGTTTATTGAGGCGGAAGAAAATGAGAATCCGTTGAGAACAGAACTTTTGAAAGAGCCAATCGAAGCGGATGCACATATGAATTATTATGTCACAGACAAGCCTGGCCTGGGCGTGGAGCTTGACTGGGATGTGGTTGAAAAATATGCGGTTAAGTAAATACAATTTTTAGGTAACAGTAAAATTTATTATAAACATGTCAAAATTATCATCATATCAAATTTAATTTTAGGAGGATTTTCAAATGAAAGTAGGATTTATTGGACTTGGAATTATGGGTAAACCGATGGCAAAGAATCTTTTAAAGGCAGGTCATGATGTTTATGTTAACGACTTAAACAAAGATGCAGTGGCTGAACTTGTTGCAGCAGGTGCACATGCTGGGGAAAGCAATGCAGATGTGGCTAAGAATGTAGAAGTTGTTATCACAATGGTTCCTAATTCTCCACATGTAAGAGCAGCTGTTCTTGGCGAAGGTGGTGTCATCGAAGGGGCAACAAGTGATACAGTTATTATCGATATGTCTTCTATCGATCCTGTAGAATCCAAGAAAATTGCAGCAGAACTGAAAGAAAAGAAAGGTATTGAAATGCTGGACTGCCCTGTTTCAGGCGGCGAACCAAAGGCTATTGATGGCACACTTTCCATCATGTGCGGCGGCAATAAAGAAATTTGGGATAAATATTATGATGTATTAAAGGCGATGGGTGCATCTGTTGTTTATGTGGGTGAAATCGGTTCGGGTAATGTGGCAAAACTTGCCAACCAGATGGTAGTTGCCATTAACATTGGTGCATGTGCAGAAGCAATGACATTTGCAAAGAAAATGGGTTCTGACCCTGAACTGGTCTATCAGGCTATCCGCGGTGGTCTTGCAGGTTCCACAGTTATGGATGCAAAAGTGCCGATGATGTTAGCAGGTAATTATAATCCAGGATTCCGTATCGACCTGCATATCAAAGATTTAAATAATGCTTTAAATGCTTCTCATGCCATCAATATGCCTGTACCAATGACAGCACAGATGATGGAAGTGATGCAGGAATTGAAGAATCACGGCGAAGGCAGCTGTGATCATGATGATATCGTTCGTTACTATGAGAGAATGACAGGCGTTTCAATTGTGAAAGGGAAATAATGAATACAGAATTTATTAAAGGTGTTATTGTACCGATTATTACAGTGATCAATGAAGATGAGAAAATTGACGAAGCCGGTATGAGAGACCAGGTGGATTACGTGATCGAGGGTGGTCTTGACGGAATTCTGGCTTATGGTTCCAATGGTGAATTCTACCAGATTGAAGAAGATGAGATGGAACGCGGCTTCAGGATTATGGTAGACCAGGCTGCCGGCCGTGTCCCTGTCTACTTTGGCATTGGTGCCATCAATACAAAGAAGTGCGTTCGTCTGGCAAAAATGGCAGTAGCTAACGGTGCAACCGGAATCTCCGTTCTGCAGCCGATGTTTTTGAAACCGGATGCAGAGGAACTTTTCTTACATTTCAAGACGATTGCAGAAGCTGTTCCTGAAACACCGGTTCTGCTCTATAATAATCCGGGCAGAGTGGGATACACACTGAGTGCAGATTTAGTTGAAAAACTGGCTCATGAAGTGCCGAATATCGTTGGCATGAAAGACACATCCGGCGATATCACACAGACAGAAGAATTCATTCGCAGAAATCGTGATGTGGACTTCAAGGTATTTGGCGGCAAAGATACTCTGCTTTATGCCAGCCTCTGCATCGGTGCTGTGGGCGGTGTGTGTACAGCAGGCAACTTTATGCCGGAACTGATTATGGACATCTATCATAAATATACAGCCGGAGATATCAAAGGGGCTCTTGAGGCTCAGTATAAACTGAATCCGGTCCGTCTGGCCATGGATGCTGCAAGCTTCCCAGTGGCAGCAAAAGATATGGCACAGATGAGAGGCAGAAAAGTCGGAGCACCTTATTTGCCGAATAAGCTCACAGGACCGGGAAAAGCTTTTGATAAGATGCATTCTGAAATGAAAAAAGCGGGTCTGATTTAAAAAGAAAAATATACATATACTAAAGAAAAGTGCATAATAACTCCCTAAAAAGTTGTTTCTATAGAAATATAGGAACAACTTTTTTATCTGCACAATGCTGTTTTGATATTTAACAGATGGGAAGAATAGATGAGATATCGTCGGAAATTGATTGGATATGAAAACGAGCTGAAAAAATTGTATACAAAAATGTCGTGAAAGCGACAAAATCAAGAAATTGTCATGACATCTGATTTTTATTTTATGTTAGAATATATCGCAGAACAAACAGGTTGAATAGGAAAAACAATAAGTGATATAGAATAAATAATGGAGATTGATGACAATGAGTAAGATTGGCTTGGTATTGGAAGGCGGCGGCATGAAATGTGCCTATACCGCCGGAATTCTGGATGCCATGATGGATAATGGCGTCACTTTTGATTATTGTATCGGTGTTTCAGCCGGTTCGGCCAATGGGGTTTCTTTTGTAGCCGGACAGCGGGGCAGAAATATCCGTTTTTACACAGAGCATATTAATGAGAAGGGCTACTTTGGTCTTTCTTCTTTTTTGAAGACGGGTAATCTTTTCGGGCTCCAGTATATATATGGAACACTGACCAATTCCGGTGGCGCAGATCCGCTGGATTTTGATGCCTTTATGAAAAGTCCGATGGAATACTGGCTGGTGGCAACGGATGCTCAGACAGGCAAGCCAACTTATTTCAGTAAGAAAGATATGCATAAGGATGATTATCGTCATGTGATGGCATCCTGTGCGATTCCTGCAGCCTGCAGGCCTGTTGAGATCGATGGAAGATTTTACTACGATGGCGGTGTGTCGGATTCTATTCCTGTTCAGAAAGCCATGGATGACGGCTGTGACAAGCTGGTTGTCATTTTGACCAAGCCCCATGATTTTGTGAAGGAGCCGGAGAGAGATCGGTTTATTTACAAGAGATTATGCAGAAAGTATCCGAAGATCATCGAAGCACTGGATCACAGACATATCATGTACAAAGCCTGCCAGGATAAAATGTTTGCGTTGGAAAAGTCAGGTAAAGTATTTGTTTTTGCACCGGAACACGTACTTGGCGGCGGCACTTACAGCATGGATGCCAAGGAGGAAGAGACTATTTATGAGATGGGCATCAGGGATTTTTATGCACATCAGGAAAAACTGAAGGCTTTTATGAAATAAGTGTTGTAGAGTAAAGCTTTGCCCATGAGAGTGCCATATTCGATTACTGGCCAGAGTGCTTTTGAAAAGTTCAATGGCGTGCTGCTCAAAAAACATTGAAATGCCTTTAACTCTAAAGGCGCTTTTAAAATAAACAGAGTACGGTCAAATATTAAGGGAAGGATTTAAAATGAGTCTATTCTTCGCTGGCAGTGAGAGCGGCCTGTGAAGAATAGACTCATTTTGAATCCTTTTATTAAACTATGGGATCGTACTCGTCTTACTTTTTGAAAGCACTCAAATCGATCATTCGATGGACAAGGGAGCTGTATTTATCGTAAAATGTCTGCAGGCTTTCTGCATCGTAGTGGCTGCAGAAATCGGCATTTTTCAGATCGTCCAGGTAACTGCTGATCCTCTGGATCAGCTGGTCAGAGAGGACAGAATAAAAGTAAGGACCGACGTCTGTATGATAGCGCCCCGGATTCTTCAGGAACAGCTTTTTACGATTGTTGAAAATGGAGAATTGTATCATCTGTTGTTTGTTGACTAATTGTTCGTCATCGATAACATAGAATTGGATATTCCGATTCTTTTTGGAAAGAGCCAGTACATTCTCAATGTGCAGCTTGCGCTCTTCCGGTGTCATATGATAAACCACATCTGCGAAAATAATCTCACCATCATCAATATACTTCATTAAAGAGGATTTCAGTACATAGAAATCCAATGTATTCTTCTCAAAAATCTCTTCCCATGTGATTTGAAGCTGAGCCACAATAAGGGCCATAAATTCATCATGATAATCTTCTTTGGCAACGTTGATGATCTTATCCCAGCATTCCTGAGGCAGCAGATATTCAAAGCCAAGCGTCAGGAGGAACTGGAAGTTGTCCTTGGTATAAAAGTCTGTACGATAACCGTGCTGGTAGAATTCAAGCTGTTCTGTTGCATGAGCCAGAAGATCTGATGTACGGAAAGCGGGCAGCGTGCGGACATAAATCTGATTCACTTTCTCAGGATCGAAGATCACACTGGCTACATTGACACGATTGTATTGGTCAAGGGCACAGATAATGGCTACGCGGTCCTTCACTACAATGGTATTCAATGTGTGCATGAGGGTGTTGTCATAAAAATCAAAGGAAATGGCACGGTTTGCATTGATAAAATAGTAAAGGGCTTTGAGTCCGTCATTGTTGTCGGCATAGAGAAGATCTGTGTCAATACCGATTTTCACATTGACCGGGTGCTTGGCTGTCAGATGGGAGTAGGCATTGGAAGGTCTGTCCATGGCAAAGCGACAGACATCCAGTGTGCATAAGACATCCAGAGTATCATCATAATTCAGAAGCATCTGCGGCAGTTCATGATCAAAGAAATTGTAAATATCATTGGCCAGCGTCAGAATGCGCGGTTTATAGGTGGTCTGCTGCTTCAATTCCGTGGAAGCTTCACTGCAGGAGCTGCTGTAGTTCTCCTTTAATAAAGTATAGATGGTGTTCTCGAGATTGTCCGGACAGACTTCTGTTGAAAAAGTCTTTTCAAAATCTCCCAGAATTTCTTGGCTCAAAATCTCCTGAGCAAAAAGTGAAGCCATGCTTCTGTTGATCTCCGGGGCCATCTTGGCAGCGGGCAGCATGGATTTGTTGCACCATTTGCTTATGTAAGATACGTCATAACCAATCACATCTGAAATTGTGGACAGTTTCGAACCAGTCAGCTGGATCAGCTGCTTTAATACAGTTCCATATGCATTCATAATAATACCCCTTTGTTATCTATCAAATTCAATAGCACATTGCTTACATACAATCGTTGTATATAGTTTAGTATGCCAACATGTTATGAAATTGTCAAGTAAAAATTGAATCAACTAGAATTCAATTTGCAAAACTTGAGTAAAGCACACACAAATTGATTTTATTGCTTCAAAGCTGATAAAAATTTACAATAGACCCATCGGAAGAAAGAAAAAAATGTATAAAATCGACAACAATTAACAAACTTGATGGAGGGATTCGAGATGGGTAAAGTTAAAGTCTTAACAGCAAGACAGGCCGCTGATCTGATCAAAGATGGCGACACAGTGACTTTAAGCGGATTCGTTGCAAATGGTATTGCAGAAGCTTTGAATGCAGCAGCTGAGGAGAGATTTCTTGAGACAGGACATCCAAAGGATCTGACATTATTCTGGGTAGCCGGTACAGGCAACAAGGATGGCAGTCACGCCGATCATTATGCACATGAAGGCATGGTCAAGAAAGTTATCGGCGGACATTTCAATTTTGTTCCTAAGATCTGCGAAATGCTTTCAGAGAATAAAATCGAAGGCTACAATGTTCCACAGGGTGCCATTGCTCAGATGCTCAGAGATAATGCAGCACACAAAGTAGGAACCATCAGCCACGTTGGTATCGGCACATTTGCAGATCCAAGAAACGGCGGCGGACGTTTAAGTGAGAAGACAAAAGAAGATATCGTTAAGGTCATCGAACTGGAAGGTCAGGAACAGTTATTCTATCCTAGAATTCCTCTGGATGTGGCATTCATCCGCGGTACATATGCTGATGAGTTAGGTAACATCACTTTAGAAAAAGAAATGGCTCCTCTGGATGCAACATCTCAGGCAATGGCTGTTCACAACAATGGCGGTCTGGTTGTTGTTCAGGTTGAAAGAGTTGTCAAAGCAGGTCATCTTGATCCGAAGCTTGTAAAGATTCCTGGTATTTATGTAGATGCTGTTGTTGAATGTCCGGCAGATGATCCGAAACAGTCACAGAGTATCAACTGTACATATGATCCGGCTTATGCAGGTAACACACAGGTACCTGTATCCAGCCTTGAACCAAAGAAACTGGATGCCAAGAAGATCATCGGCCGCCGTGCAGCAATGGAATTAAAGAAAAACGTTGTTGTTAACCTTGGTGTTGGTGTTCCTGAATGGGTATCTTCTGTAGCAGCTGAAGAAGGCGTAGCAGATGAAATGACATTGACTGTTGAGTGTGGTCCTGTCGGCGGTGTACCTGGCGGCGGTCTCAGATTTGGTGGTTCTGTCAATGCACAGGCTTACATGGATGAAGGTTACCAGTTCGACTTCTACGATGGCGGCGGTTTGGATCTTTGCTTCCTTGGTCTTGCAGAAGTTGATAACAACGGTGATGTGAATGTCAGCCGTCTCGGAACAAGAATCACAGGCAGCGGCGGTTTCACAAATATTTCTTCTAACTCCAAGAAAGCTGTTTTCTGTGGTACATTCACAAATGGTGTCAAGATTCAGACAGGCGACGGTAAGCTGACAATCCTTGAAGAAGGTAAGAAACATAAATTTGTTAAGAAGGTTACAGAAATTACATTCTCAGGCGTTGTTGCCGGCAAAGCAGGCAAGGATGTCCTTTATGTGACAGAACGAGCAGTCTTCGCACTGAAGGCAGACGGTATTCATCTGATCGAGGTTGCACCTGGTATCGATGTTCAGACACAGGTTCTCGACGAAATGGATTTTGAGCCGATCGTTGATCGCGATGCGGATGGCAATGTGAAATTAATGGATGCCAGAATCTTTAAAGATGAAGTTATGGGAATGACAATTGAATAAAACAGTCCATAAATATTAACAAATATATTATAAAACAGGGAGGAACTTTCATCATGGAAAACTTATTTGCAAACACAGGAATTGGCAAACACATTATCAGAACACATCACTGGGGTATTGTTTTACCTACACTGGAAAAAGCAGAAGCTTTTATGAAAACATTTGGTCTTCAGGAAGATTACAGAGGCCATGTAAAAGCTTATGATGCAGATCTGATCTTCACAAAACACGGCAACGGTGTAGACGCAGTTGAATTTATCATTCCATTATCAGGCGTTCTGACAGAGTTCAACAAAGGTAAAGGCGGTATCGCTCATGTAGCTTACCTTGTAGATGATATCAATGCTGTTTCAGAAGAAATCAAAGCCATGGGTTATGAACTTCTTGAAAAAGAACCTCAGGAAGGTACAGAAGATATCATTGTTAACTTTATCCGTCCAAAATATACACAGGGTATTCTTGTAGAACTGATCCAGCAGGTTGGTGACATCAACTACGATGCAACATTCACAAGCCGCTGGGGCAACGAAAAATAATTATAAGCGATAATGACAGGAGGAAATGTCAGTGTACACATTAGGTATTGATATTGGTTCCGCTTCCAGCAAAGCGGTGATCTTAAAGGATGGAACGGATGTTGTCGCATCAGCAGTCGTTCAGGTAGGTACGGGAACTTCAGGTCCGGGACGTGTTCTGGAAGAAGTTTTCAGTAATGTCGATTTAACACAGGAAGACATGGATTATACAGTGGCAACAGGTTATGGCCGTTTTTCTGTAGAAAATGCAGACAAACAGCTCAGTGAGATTACCTGCCATGCAAAGGGGATTTTCCACCTTGTGCCATCTGCAAGAACCATCATTGATATCGGCGGTCAGGACGCTAAAGCCATTCAGTTGGATGCAAAGGGAAATATCCAGAAATTTGTAATGAATGATAAATGCGCTGCCGGTACAGGGCGTTTCCTGGATGTTATGTCAAGAGTTTTGGAGGTTCCCCTTGATCAGATGGGCAAAGTTCATTTCCAGGCAAAGGAATGGGCACAGGTCAGCAGTACATGTACGGTATTTGCTGAATCTGAAGTTATTTCCCAGCTGTCCAAGGGACTGCCGAGAGAAAGTATTGTCGCAGGTGTTCATCAGTCTGTAGCCAGTAAGGCGTGTTCTTTAGCATACCGTATAGGGGTTAAAAACGATGTGGTTATGTGCGGTGGTGTTGCACAAAATGCAGGCGTTGTAGACGCAATTGAGAAAGAGTTAAAGCAGAGTATTATTGTTGCACCGCACCCTCAGATCACAGGAGCTCTCGGAGCGGCACTGATGGCATACGAAGAATTAATGAAAGCGAATAAATAAACCCAATTTAATGGAAGGAAGGTAAAAATTTATGGAATTTAATGCAATGGAAGCCAGCGCAAAAGAATGTTTGGCATATTATCAGGCAAAACTCGATGAAGAAGCATGGGAGGCTAAAAAGAACGGTAAGCTTGTCTGTTGGTCAGCTTCTGTCGCTCCTCCAGAATTTTGTGTAGCTATGGATATCGCTATGGTTTATCCTGAAACACATGCAGCAGGCGCAGGTGCAAGAAAAGCATCTATGGATCTTCTTGAAGTAGCAGATGAAAAAGGCTACAACATCGATATCTGTTCATATGCACGTACAAACCTCGGTTATATGGAACTGCTGAAACAGGAAGCTTTAACAGGTCAGAAACCTGAAAAACTTGCTAATTCCAAAGCAGCTTATGTTCCTCTTCCGGACCTGGTTATCACATGCAACAACATCTGTAATACACTGTTAAAATGGTATGAAAACCTTGCAAAGGAACTGAACATTCCATGTATCATCATCGATGTTCCTTTCAACCATACAATGCCTGTATCCCGTCATAACAAAGAGTATATTGCAGATCAGTACAGAGCAGCCATCAAACAGCTGGAGGAAATCACAGGCAGAGCATTTGATTATGATAAATTCTTTGCAGTTCAGGAACAGGTACAGCGTTCTGTATTCTGGTGGAACAAGGTAGCAACATATGCACAGCGTAAACCATCTCCACTGAATGGTTTTGACCTGTTCAACTACATGGCACTGATCGTTTGCGCAAGAGCAAGAGATTATGCTGAAATTACATTCCACAAATTTGCTGATGAATTGGAAGCAAAGGATGCTGCCGGTCAGTACGCATTCGGTGCACCGGAAAATGAAAAGCATCGTGTTACATGGGAAGGTATCGCTGTATGGACTTACCTTGGTGCAACATTCAAGGGCTTAAAGAATCAGGGCGCTGTTATGACAGGTTCTGCTTACCCAGGCCTCTGGAGCCTCGTTTACACACCAGGTGATCTTGAATCCATGGCTGAAGCTTATACAAATGTTTATATCAATACATGCGGTCCTAACAGATACGAAGAATTCTACAAAGTTGTTAAGAACTCCAAGAGTGACGGTATCGTTCTCCATCTGAACAGAAGCTGTAAACTGATGGGTCTGTTAAATAATGAAGGCGCAGAATATGTCAATGCAAAACTGGGTGTACCATATGTCAGCTTCGACGGTGACCAGACAGATCCTCGTGTCTTCACACCAGCTCAGTATGAGACACGTGTTCAGGCATTAACAGAGATGATGGACGAAAATCAGTAATCAGAGGAGGAATATATAAGATGAGAACAGCGAAAGAGATCATTAATGAGTTTAAAGCAATTGCTGACAATCCTAGAAAAGCAATGGATGACTATAAAAAAGAAACCGGTAAAGGTGCAGTAGGTATCATGCCTGTATACTGTCCAGAAGAAATCGTACATGCAGCAGGCTATCTGCCAATCGGTATGTGGGGTGCACAAAAGAAACAGATTTCAAAAGCACGTACTTATCTGCCTCCATTTGCATGCTCCATTATGCAGTCTGTCATGGAATTACAGTTAGAAGGCGTTTATGATGACCTGGAAGCAGTCATCTTCTCTGTACCATGTGATACATTAAAATGTATGAGCCAGAAATGGAACCGTCCGGTACCTGCTATCGTATTTACACATCCTCAGAATCGTAAGATCGCAAAGGATGCAGCGAATGTATTTGCTCGTGAAGAGTTCAATATTGTTAAAGAGAAACTGGAAGACATCCTTGATGTTCATATTTCTAATAAAGCAATCAAAAACAGTATTGCAGTTTACAATGAAAACAGAGCAGCTTGCCGTGAATTCTCTGATGTAGCAGCAGAATATGCAGCAGTTGTTACACCATCCGACAGACATGCAGTTATCAAAGCACGTTGGTTCATGGAGAAATCCCGTCATACAGCACTTGTTAAAGAACTGATCGCAGCTCTGAAAGCTGAACCGGCTCCTGAATTCAAGGGCAAGAAGATTATCGTTACAGGTATTCAGGTTGAGCCATATGATGTGCTTGATATCTTCCAGGAAAATGGTTTTGCTATTGTAGCAGATGATCTTGCTCAGGAAACACGTAACTTCCGTCAGGATGTTCCTGATGATGACGATGCACTGATGGCACTGGCAAGAGCTTGGAATGAATTTGATGGATGTTCACTGGCAACAGATGCCAATAAACCAAAGGGTCAGATGATCATTGATGCAGTTAAGAAATACGGCGCAGACGCTGTTGTTGTATGCATGATGAAATTCTGTGATCCGGAAGAATTTGATTATCCGATCCTTCTTCAGGAATTCGAGGCAGCAGGAGTGAAAAACCTGTATATCGAGGTAGATCAGGAATCTACAGCATTTGAACAGGTTAAAACACGTATTCAGACTTTCGCAGAAATTCTGTAATAACAAAAACAGAGAGGGGTTTACAGTATGTTTGCGATTATAGCCTTTATTCCGATTATTGTAACGATTATTGTCATGGCCGGTTTTAACTGGCCTGCAAAAATCGCTCTGCCTCTGGCGTGGCTCATTACAGCCGTTGTATGCTTCTTCGGATGGCAGATGGATTTTATTACAATTGCAGCACACACCGTATCCGGATTCCTTACATCCATTGATACAATCGTCATTATTTTAGGTGCAATTTTAATCATGAACACGTTGAAACATTCCGGGGGTATGGATGTTATCAACCATATGTTCACCAATATCAGCGATGACCCACGCATTCAGTTGATTATTATCGGCTTTATGTTTGGCGCATTCATAGAAGGTGCCGCAGGTTTTGGTACACCTGCAGCACTGGCTGCCCCTCTGCTGATCAGTGTCGGTTTTCCTCCTTTATGTGCCGCCATGGTGGCACTTGTACTGAATAGCACACCTGTCCCTTTTGGTGCTGTCGGTACGCCGACCGCTACTGCATTTAATATGGTCAGCGGAGAAGTAGCAGGATCAGGTATCGTCAATGGCGAGGCCTGGAAACTTGGATTGACAAAATGGGTTGCTATTCCAAGTGCAATCATTTGTCCAATCATCATTTTTGTAGCAATGTGCATGATGTGTAAAATGTTTGGCAAGACAAAATCCATCAAACCGGCACTGGAATGTATTCCATATATTCTGATGTCAGCAGTGGCTTTCTGTGTGCCATATATCATCTGCGCGATGTTCCTTGGACCGGAATTCCCATCACTGATCGGTGCGCTGATCGCATTGGTCATCTGTATTGTGACAGCTCGAAAGGGTATTCTTGTTCCAAAGTCAAAATTTGAATTCCCGGCGCGTTCCGAATGGGATGCAGCATGGAAATCTGCAACAGCAGAAGAAACAGAACAGACAGAAACTGAAAATAAAGTTGTGGAAAGTAAGATTTCACCGGTAATGGCATGGGTGCCATACGGACTGATCGCTATCATCCTTGTTGTAACACGTATTCCACAGCTGGGTATTAAAGGTATTCTGAATGTTTCAGAAGCGCCATTTGCAATCTCCCTTGTACATATTTTTGGCGTGGAAGTTAACTGGAACTTTAAATGGGCATGGAATCCTGGTGTTTTGCCATTCATCCTTGTTGCACTGCTGATCATTCCACTTCATAAGATGAAAGCAGAGCAGGTGAAAGCGGCATGGAAAGAAACCGGAAAGATGGTCGGTGGTGCAGCAATCGCCCTGATGTTTGGTATCGCGATGGTACAGCTTTTCAGAAACTCCGGTGCTCAGTTCAATCACAGTGGTATGGACAGTATGCTGATCGTTATGGCAAATGGTATGGCCGATCTGTTTGGTAAGGCTTACATTGTTGTATCACCACTCATTGGTGTTATCGGTGCCTTTATCTCGGGTTCAGCAACTGTATCAAATACATTATTCTCAACACTGCAGTTTGCAGCAGCGATTCGTCTTGGACTGCCGGCTATGTTAATTGTAGCGATGCAGGTTATGGGCGGAGCCATGGGCAACATGGTTTGTGTCAACAATATCGTTTCAGCATGTGCAACCTGTGGTACAGTAGGAACTGAAGGACGTCTGATCCGTTCCAACATTGTTCCTTGTCTGATTTATGCTGTTCTGACGATTTTAATCCTCGGCGGCATGATCATGGCTGGTATCGACCCGGCAGCAGCACTTCACTAAGTGCGCAATTCCCTTTAGTTAATTTACTGGTACATCGTTATTGCGAAAACGATGTACTAGGTCATATACTTCCTCGATATATGTTTTCTGCAGGTGATACCTGCAAACCACCACATTATTAAAACATAAAAAGTCGTATCCATTGCTTTAATGGGATGAAGCAGGGATGCGGCTTTTTATGTTTAATAATGCGGCAGTTTGCTTTTAATAAGAATGGCTTTATGATATACTAGTTGTATTTACAGAGAGAAAGGATAATATCCGATTAATTTCAGCCAGATTAGCTACGGAATCTGAAAGGAGGTTATATTATGACCAAAACATTCATTATTAACAAAGGACAAAAGCCATCAAAGGAACAAATTCGAGAAGTGATGGAAGCAAAAAAATATCCCATAGAACCAGATGAAGATGCACCCGAATTATCGCCTGCAATGTATAAGGCTTTTAAAAGCAGTGTGATTCAGCGGAATAGAAAGAAAAATGCTTGATAAAAAGATAATTATAATTAAACTGCTATTTTCAACGGTAAAGGGGAGGATAAAAGAGTGGTCGATACAGTTTTGTTTGACTTGGATAATACATTGTTGGACTTCAATAAAGCAGAGAAAATGGCAGTGGAACGAACCCTGCGGGAAATGGGCGTGACGCCGGATGTGAGAATGTTAAAGCGTTATAGCGAGTTGAATCTGGCCCAGTGGCATTTGCTGGAGCAGGGAAAGATTACAAGATCTCAGGTGAAAGTGCAGCGCTATGTGAATCTGTTCCGGGAGTATCATATAGAAGGTGACCCGGCAGAAGCTGCAAAAGTTTATGAAGCCTATCTTGCCATTGGTCACTATTATGTAGAAGGTGCCGAGGAACTTCTGAAGCACCTATCTGAAAAATATCGTCTTTATATGGTTACAAATGGAACTCTCAGCGTACAAAAAGGACGCATCAAAAGTGCTGGGATGCGCCCTTACTTTAAAGATATATTTATATCAGAAGAAATCGGTTACGATAAACCGGGTAAAGCCTATTTTGACTATTGCTTTTCAAGAATATCGAACTTTTACAGAGAGAACACTGTTATCATTGGTGACAGCCTTACTTCAGATATACAGGGCGGCAAAAACGCCGGCATCCGTACCATCTGGTATAATCCGCATGGCAGTCAGAATACATCGACAGTTCAGCCGGATTACGAGGTTAAGGAGCTTTCAGCGATTGAAGACTTATTGGAAAAAATTTAGTTTTGCGTTGATGTTCTACGGCATAGAGAATAAGATTTAAAAGGCTTGCGAAATAAAGATGAAAATGGTAGTATGATGGAGTGGATAAGATTGAGTAAAGAAAGGAACTGACAGATGATTCGTTTACTTGCATTAGATATGGATGGTACTTGCCTGAACGGGCGCAGCCGGATGACAGAGGAGACAATCCGTACAATACGTAAGGCTGCAGATGCAGGCATCATCATCGTGCCGACGTCAGGGCGTCCATTGACGTGTCTGCCATATCGGATGACGCAGGAGAAAGGTTTGTACCGATATACGATCACTTCTAATGGTGCACAAGTTGTAGACCTGGAAGAGAAAAAGACCCTTTTCCGGATGCTGATGAAACGTGAACGAGTGGTACAGTTTCTGAGGGAATGTGAAGGTTTGAATGTGGTCCGGATGACACATATACAGCATCGTTATGTGATGGAAGGACCATTGATGGAAGTGGCAGGGCGTATTGTCTATGGCAGAGATGTGGATGGCATCCGCAGAGTCAATGATATGGAAGCCTTTGTCGAAAAGATTCATTATGATATAGAAGAAGTACAGGTCTATTTTTTCTCCGGCAGAACCCGAAGAAAGGTTGCGGAGATACTTGAAGGCTATCCGGAGTTTTCATCAGCTTTCGGAAGCAAATATGTGGAGATATTTGCGAAGAACACTTCTAAGGGAACCGCATTAAATGCATTGGCATCAAGGCTTGGCATTGCTAAAGAGGAAATTGCCTGTATCGGTGACAGCGCCAATGATCTGCCAATGTTTGAAGCGGCAGGATTGAAGATCGCCATGGGCAATGCAGTACCGGAATTGAAGAAGAAAGCCGACATAGTCGCTTATTCCAATCATATTGATGGTGCAGCGAAGGCCATTGAGCAATACATTTTGTAATGGCTTATCTTTAGGATTGATTTTTGGTCAGAACAGATAATTATATAAAATATGCGCATACTAATAGAGCATTCAGAAAGGTGTTATTTGAATATAACACTTTTGGATGCTCTATTTTTCGTGCTGCAGGAGGTCCGGTGAGATTTTTCGCAGCATGGAGATACATTGCGTACCGGAAAATGTATACGCTGCTCTTGTGAGCAGTCATTATTTTAAGGAGAAATGAGGTATGGAATATGGAAGAACAGACATTGCACATTTTAAATGAATGCAGCTCGGGGTGCAAGATGGCCATTCATAGCATGCAGCAGGTTTTGGAGTATGTGGAAAATGAAAAGCTGGAGCAGGTGATTATGGCGGCAGAACGCAAGCACAAGGAAATTGCGGCACGGACAGCAAAGGCGCTGACATGTTATGGAGAAAAAGGAAAGAAGCCGGGAGCGGCGGCGGAAACATTTGCCTGGCTTACAACGGAAATGAAGATGTTGATCCGGGATGACAGCAGTCAGATTGCAAAGATTATGACCAACGGCTGCAACATGGGCATTCAGTCCATCATGGAAGTTTTGAATGAAAACCCGGAGGCGGACAGAGAGAGCAAAAATATTGCCGGGGATCTGGTGAAGGCCGAGGAGCATTTCGCGGATGAATTGAAGGCATTTCTGTAACTATTTCAGCGAGACAGCAAATTAGGCAGGGAAGCAAATTGGACAGGACATAGAATCAGGAAGTCGGATGAAAGAAAAGTTAGAGGCATTAAAACAGAGGTACGGGAACTGATAGAAGTCTGAAGATTGTTATACTCTTATTAGAAGGTCAGTGAATGGTCAAAATGCAGAGCCATTCACTGGCAGATTGAAAGGAGTCAACAATGAGAAAAGGAAGTAAAGTAATAAAAATTAAGTATGAAGAAGACAGTATTTTTGTCGGTGCAGCCTGGGGGAGAAAAAGAACAAGATGGGGACGAAAAGGAGCCAGACTGACCCTGGAAGCTATATCGGATTATTTGAAAAAAGGAGCTGGTGTGCATAGTGAGGAGGCTTATCTGGACGAAGTGAAGTGTGATTTGCTGAGGTTGATTCGCAAAAGATTATACCAGCAGGCTTTAAAGGATGGAAAAGAAATAAAGGAATATGAGTGCAGCTTTGAAGGGGTCGTGATATGGCCGGGAAAAAACAAATTTATCTGTTTTAATTTTGGCGATGGTGCTGTTTTGGGAAAAACAGATCAAGGACATATAGGCAGTCTGCTGCTATCTGAAAAAAGGATCAGGAAGCTCCCGCAATTGACAATGGATGGAGCTGTTTCTGCCGTCGGACTGAAAAGAGGTGTTTGGTCAGCTTATCATGAGTTGTATATACTGGAAGGACGTCAGGAGCGATGGGCGATGTCCGTCAGTGAGGATAAAATAGAAGAAGGTGAGAATCCGCTGCTTTTGTCGATAAAAGCCTGTTGACAGAGGCAGAAGCATGCAGAAATTGTGTACAACAGGCGGTGTTTATGAGATAATAGATTTTATCGAATAAACGGTAAAGGAGAGAGAAAAATGCCTTTGTATACAGATATGATTATGGATAATTTTGAGGATTATGCCAACCACCATGAAGATGACGGTGTGATCAAGCTTCAGAATATGCCGGAAGATGCTTCTATGGAACAATGGGGTGCGAAGCTTCAGGAAATCGCCGATGAATTTATATGTGCACCGAGATATTTTCTGATGTGCTGGCTGGCATCCTATTGTCTGGATAAGGATTTGCTGGATGATGAAACTTACACCAGAGAGTTTCCTGCTTTTACATACCAGAGAGAAGGTGGCCGGAAGAAATTCGGGTTTCAGCCGGTTTCGAAGGAATATGCCCAGAACCTGGAAGAGGATGAGAGAGATCAGTATATCGATATTTTATCGGAAATTGCGGCCAGTCATTCCGGTGACAAGAAAGCGGAATGGAGAGGTGTATTCAGGACAGCATTTTTGTGGCACAAAAAGAAGAAAAAAATGATTTCCAAAGAGGATGGTTTCAAGATTGCGCATGGATTGGATATGAGCTATACGTTGACGGATTTCTTTTTGACCCGTGTACTGGAAAATGATGGTTTTGATTTTACGAAGTCAGCGGATGTTATCCATGCCTACTGCTGTTTCAGAAGCAAATGTTATCAGGACTTTTTAGAGTTAGAGACCCTTTACGCTGAGGCAGCAAAAGATGTTGCTCAGGGAACAATAGAAGAAAAGCCGGAACATTTTACAGAAGGCATGCTGCCTGGAGATGAAGAAGGTGCCGGACGGAATCAGGACAACTCTTTGTTTGGACTGGTAGAAAAGTGGAAATCCGAAAATATTGAAATCGTTGATGCAGAAAAACATCTGGATAATGTGGACCTGAAGTTTATTGATTGGATGAAGGAGAAGGCACCATTTCTGGATTTGCCGGGAAAAACAGCATGTGAGATTTTTAAGAGATTGACAGCGTTTGTCTATGCAGACACGGAAGAAAGACAGCAAAAGCTTGAGATACAGCGTGAAAATGGCCAAAATGCTTCAGATGATGACTGGGATGATGAGGAGTCACTGGAAGAGGATGCCTGGGATAACGTTGAACGGAATATTGTTTCAGATTTAAAAGGTGTATACAATGAAGGAAGTTTGTGGCAGCTGAATCAGGTGGTGGGTGAGGCCTTCGTCAAGGAAATCCAGAAATGTCTGAATGAATTGTCCGGAAAGCTTTATAAGAATCATCCGGAACGACTGGCCAGATATCTGTCTGTGGATGCCAACGGTGAGGTGAACATTACGGTGATCACAAGCCGACTGCCGCTATTATTGTCAGGAAAAGCAAATGTGACAAAGGCAGATATGCTGTTTATGCTATGGGTGGCTTACACCTTATATCAGCGTGAAACCGGAGAGCCGGAGGCCCTCAGCGACAGAGTATGGAGTTTTATGGAGCTGGCCAATGATGTGCTGGAGAAGGCTTTTTTGCCGGCATTCTACATTCCGCATATTCTGGAACGTTCATTTTTGATCAGTTTGTGTATGAATGGACTTGAAAGTGAAAACGAGGATATTTTTTATTTTGGTGAGTCTCCTTATGAGATATATGCTGCGATGTGTCAGTTTTCAGTCTCTGTAACAAAAGCATAACGAGGTTTATAGTGGTATGCGAGACTATTTGAAAGAAAAAACCTTTATCCGTTTTCCAGGCGGCGAATGTTATGAAATTTTGGGCATGATCGGCGAAGGTGGTTCCGGATTAATTTATTCTGCAGGAAAAGTTGTCAGGCAGGGTGAAAATTATGTGAAGGAGAACAGCCTGCGCTTTGCCCTAAAAGAATGTTATCCCATATCCAGACAGTTTAATTTTTTGAGAATGCAGTCGGGGGAAATTGTGCCGGAGAATGAATCGGAGGCTGCCGCCAATTATCTGCGCTGTGTGGCATCCATGCAGCTGAATGAAGGACAGATGACATCGGAAATTTATGATTCAGAGGCCATTCGATTGATACCGATTCAGCGAATTGCCAGCAGCGTGGAAATTTCCTTTGACAAAGGACAGCATTTTCATTATGTGAATAATGCCTTTACAGTGATGGCTTCCATGGAAAATAAAGGAGAATCCATTGCTTCCTGGTATCAAAAAAACGGCAGATATACGATGGAGATGATTTTTAGAGTCATTCAGGAAACGTTATTTGCTGTGAGAGAAGTGCATCTGGCTGGCTATCTGCATTTGGATCTGCAGGAGGGCAATATTTTTGTGACCGGACAGCCGACGGATGAAAGTCTGACCTGTTTTCTGCTGGATTTCGGCTCAGCCAGAAAGAGACTGGCAGATGGACTGTGTGCCCCTGTGGGTGATCAGCCGATTTTCTCATCAGAGGGCTATCGGGCACCGGAGATTGTAGGAATCATGACAGGTGAAACACCGGATTTCAGATTGGGACCGGAAGCGGATTTGTACAGCATAGGCTATCTGCTTTTATATCTGCTGACAGGACGGCGTTATTCGACACGCATGCTGGAGGATGTGCGAAAGTCTTATGATGGGCATTATCTTACCAGAAAAAATATTCAGGATATGAAGTGCCCGCCCCATGTGGAAGAAATCATACAGCATATTCTGGAAAAGGCACTGGAAACAGATTCGAAGAAGCGTTATCATACGGCCGAGGAAATGTTAAAGGATGTATCTGCCGCGTTGAATGCACTTCGGCCTTATCATTCCCAGATTGCCGGCATGAAATACGATGCTTATATTTTGTACCGGTCGGATAATATTTTACATAAACATGTGGCCGCTACTTTGCAGAAATTGTTGGAGCATTTTCGGACGCCGGGACTGAAGCGGATTCAGCGGGTTTTTCTTGATGAAACGGAGTTGTCTGCGGATTATCAGGCAGACAAACAGGTGATGGATGCCCTGAAAGCCAGCCGATATCTGATTATTATCGGTCAGGATTCGTCAGGTGATGATATCTGGCAGTCAAAAGAAGTGAAATTTTTTCTGAAAACCCATAAACCTTCAGATGTACTCACAATTTTGGCTGTACAAAATCCGAAACAGTCGGAAATCTCGGAGTCATCAAAAGCGGCAGAAGCATCAAATGTGTCTGGAACATCAGAAGTGGCAGGAATAGCAGCGGTATCGGAGTATGCAGTTGTTAAAGTGGGCGGCAGGGATCGTAATTTTCCGTTGGCAGCGGATATCCGGGGCGCTTCTGAGAAAGAAATTCTGAAGAAGCTGAAGAAGGATGGCTTTTTGAGAATTGCAGCACCGATTCTTTCAGTGCCTTATGACGGACTTGTGCAGCGTTACCGAAAATATAAACTCAGAAAGAGAATCACAATGGCGGCGGTATGCCTGTCAGTGGCAGCTGTTTTCACAGTTTATGCGCTTTATCAGTCTTATCAGATTGCATTGCAGGAAACCATCGCCAGAAGGAATAAAGCACAAAATCTGTGTGTGCAGGCTATGGATCAGTATGACAGAGGAGATAAAGCGGCCGCCATTGATTCTGCACTGCAGATGAATGCCGAGGCAGGGGATACAGAAAATTATGTGATACCTGAACAACTATACACATTGAATACGGCACTGGATAGCTTTGAGTCCGGATATCGCATGCATTACTCGCCACTTCAGAAGGTAAGCGGGGATTTTTCACAGGTAGTTTTTTCGAAGAACGGCGGTGAATACAGTTATGCCATTAATCAGGAGGGAGAGTTGGAAGTCTTTTCTGCAAAGGAAGAGAAGATGATATGGACGTTGGATACAGCGGCTATTCAGTCTTTTGTGGATGAAACGATAGAAACTGAGGATGGTATTCAATTTGTTGAGGCATTAGATACACATCGTGCCATTGTGTTTATTGGAAAAGACAGTGTTGTGAAGGATGTGCATGCCTATGCCCTTGTCATTGATGCGGACAGCAGAAGTATTATCTCAGGTTTTCCGTTGGAAGAACCTATTATCAGCTACCGAACAGCGGCTGTCTCCTGCAATGAGCGCTATTTGGTTTATGAAGCTTCAAAGCTTAAGCTCTATGTGTACGATATTGAAAAAGGGTCTCAGGTTGAATGCATTTTGGCAGAAACAGGTAATAAAGAGTATCAGTTTACAGATGTGTCGATTTGTGAAGACGGAAGTAAAATTGCAATTGGAACGGAAAAAAGACTTATTGTATATGATATAGAGAGTAAGCAGCTGCAAACAATTGCCAATGTTCCGATTGGCAAAGTGGTATGGACGGATAACAGCCATGTGGCGTGCATGTCTTATCAGATCCAACAGGAATATTTTGCATCCAGTGACCCATGGAGTCGTGAAAAACGACAGTATGCGATAGAAGTTTATGATATCACAAATCAGGGAAACACAGAGACTGAGAATGAGAAAACGACGGCAGATGCAGTTATGACAGACTTGGCTTTTGATACGGATACCATGGGCCTGAAGGTGATTCATAGAAATGTGACGGATGAAAACGGAAATACAGAAACAAAGACAGCACTTCTTGGTTGGATGCGAAGCAATCTTTATTTTATCGATGCAGAGACAGGAAAGGCAGAAGATGTCCTTGCTTTTCAGTCGGATATTGTATCGATTCAGAGCAGGACAGATTCCGAAGATTCTATTTTCGTTGCTTTATATGATGGCAAAGTGATGCAGGTGACAACCGGTGAAACAATCGGAAAACGAAAAGCCTATGAAGTAGACAATGAATTGGATGGCTTTTCCTATACATCAGATAAGAAGTTGATGATGTATACAGAAGAAGGAATTGTTCTTTGCGGTTTATCAAAAGACGGGGAGATGGTACAGCATTCGTTTTCAAGTGATTCTTCAGATGACAGGTTTGTGGACGCCACTGGCAGTATGGAAGAAATGCGGCTGTCATCAGGAGAGGCCTATCGATTGATGTGGCTGAATGATACCAGCAGGGAAGAAGGTACGATCGTCAGACATGCGGTTGAAGTGTACCCGCTTCATTCAGATGAATTGCTGCTGCATTATGAATGTGAGGATGGCAATACCATTAAGATGGCAAAACTCACAGAAAATGATACCGGAACATTTCTGTGTGTGCTGGAGCTAGCAAATGACCGAAATGATGAAACAACAGGAAAAATCAAGGTGTTATCCCTGGATGAGGAAAGCGAACAGTTCTCCTATGCTCTGGATGGACAGGAGGGGGTGGATGCCTCAGGATGGTTATGGATGACGGACATAATGCCTGTGCAGGATCTATGTCATGCCATGACTTTGAATCGTGACGGTCAGCTTTATTGGGTAGATTTTGAAAAAGGAACCGTGGAACCGTTATCATTTGATGAGAATGAATGTGAGAAAATCCTAAGTATGTCCATGAGTCCGGATGGCAGGAAGATCTTATTGCTGGGTGTGAGGAAAGATTATCTGCAATTATTGAGTTATGATGTGCAAAATCAGCAGATAGATGCTGATACAACCTGGCAGTCTGAGCCAACATCAAATCCGGAGAATGCATTTTTAGCGGAAAGCAGTGATGGATCACAGGTGGCTGTTTATGATGGCAATGCGGAGTGTTATCTTATTGAAACAGCGCATTTGAAACAGAAACAAGTTGTTGACATTGAAAATGCCAAGAATCTGCAGCTCAGTTTTTTTGAAAATGATCAGTTCCTGTTAGGGGCAGATTCAGAGTGCATCTGGCTGTATGATTTGGATAAGCATCAGGTTGTTTCGAGTTATGCAGTCAGCATGAGAAATCATGCCATGCAGTTAACAGCTGATATCTCCGGCAGTTATTTCACATTGAAGGAAATATGGGTTACAGAGAACATTCGACAGGATGAGGGGATGAGCAAACAGAATTGTCATATTTATTTCGTGGATGAAAGCCATCAGATTTATCCTTATGCAGATGTGGCCTTTGGCTATCGGCTGCCGGATGAAGAGATGGTTTACCAGTTTAACAGTGACGGTTATGCGGAACATCCGCTGTATACATTTGCAGATTTATATAAAAAAGCTCAGAAAGAGTAAAAAGTATCTGCTGAAATCGGTCCATGAAGGCGTGATTTTGGCAGATACTTTTATGTTTAGAATGAAACAATGTAAACCGGATTTTGTCCCTGCATCAGGTGATAAGGTCCGGCTTTTTTTGCGCTGCTGACCTGAATTTGAATGATCTCCGGTTCAGGCAGGGCCATTTCTTTTTGCAGGGCCATGATCTGGCCGATGGTTTCCAGAGTGATGGCTGTTATGACGACTCGAATTTCTGGGTTTCGGCTGTATAACAGCTGCAGAATCTCTTTCAGGTGTCCGGCACTGCCGCCGATGAAGGCGTGGGTGGCTGCCGGCAGTGCGTCAAGACTTTCCGGAGCGGTGCCGCTGACAATGGTAAGGTTGTCCGCCTGTAATCTCAGACTATTTTCTTTGATCAAATCCAGACCATCGGGATTGCGTTCAATGGCATAAACACGGCCATCAGGAATCTGTTGTGCTGCTTCAATGGCAATGGAGCCGGTTCCGGCGCCGATGTCGAAAAGAATAGCGTTTTTCGTAAGCTTCAGTTTGCTGAGAACAACACTTCGAATCTCGGATTTTGTCATCGGAACCTTTCCTCGGATAAAGGCATCATCAGAAAGTCCATAAGTAACAGGAAGCGGTTCAGCATCCGGGTTTTCAATATAAATCAGGGATAATGCCGAAAATGTCTGTTCCAGAAAATCTGCAGGGCTGCCGCTGATAATCTGTTCATCCGGCTGTTTCAGATCAGCGCCAATATAAAGACGGACATTTGAAAGGCCATAGTCTATCATTTTCTGGGAAATATTCGCAGCATCATCCGGTTTGCCCAGCAGAGCCAGAGTTTTGGCGTGGCGCCGTACATGGCTTATAACAGAGGCTGTCTGGCCGTGACAACTGATCAGATGAACATCGGACCAGGTTTTGCCAATGGTATTCAGGAAATGGATCGGTGAGGAAATACCGCTGAACGCCTCGATTTTGAAAGGCTGTCCTTCAAGACAGCGTCTTAGACTGGCGGCACCGCTGTAAAAACCGATATCCCCGGAGAATAAAACGGCAAAGTGCTGATATTCCGGGTGAGACAGCATGTAATCTGTAATGGCCGGATAATTATAGGAACAAAAGGTGGGTTTGTGATAATGTTCAGCCATTTGGAGCATCCGTCCTGCACCGATAATGACATCACAGTTTTTTAGTGTGCGATCGGCTTCGAGTGTTAATTGATCCGCACACATACCTGTGCCGATGAGACTGACGGTCTGCTCAGCAGTGAATTCGGATGGGGAAGTGCCGATCCAGTTTGAAAGCCAGTGGTAACTTTCAGAGAGCGAGAGACCATTTTCCCGGACAGGATGACCAATGATCAATACAGGGACCTGTGCCTGCGCAGCGGCCTCAAGTTTCTCGTCAAAGCCGCCGGTGCGTCCGCTCTGTTTGGTGACCATATAAAGGGGTGTTTCAGACAAATTGCTGTCAGGATGGTCTTTTTCCCAGAGTCTGCAGATATGCTGAATGGTTGCGGTATTCATGCCGACATCAAAGGGCCCCTGCATACAGAAGATGTGAGAAGCGGGAAGACCAAGAGACATACATGCGGTTAACATTTCAGCGTTTGGCAGAATGCGGACAAAGACACGTTCAGAGGCGTTGTTTATCTTCATAAAATCCGGCAGTGTCTTACTGCCTGTTGTCAGAAAAACAGGACCTTCCTGGTGATTCAGGCAATCCACAGCTTCTGCCGTTGTATCAACAAAAATTTCAGACGGATGGATAGGATTGGAGGAAGTGTCGGCGGATGTTTGGCAGTCCCGGAGAATCCGCAGGTAAGGCACTTGAGTCCTGGTACATGCGCCGGAGATATTGGCAGAGGCCTCTGACGCATAAGGATGGGTAGCGTCCAGTACAAGATCAAAATGCTGCTGCTGAATAAAATCAATCATCTGAGCCTCATTCATTCTATGGGAGGAAACCGTCATGGAAGGGGCCGATGGCAGAAGGGATGCACCGTAGGCTGTCGCTACTGCCGTATGCAGTCGGACGGGCTGATGGATCAGAAATTCAGCCAGAAGTCGACCTTCTGTGGTGCCGGCAAAAAGTAATATATTTTTCATAGTAATCTCCTCGTCAATGGATATTTTGGAAATCTACATAAAAATCAGTGGATACAAGGCTATCATATCATAGCCGGAAAGCAGTGGCAATTTATTTCCGTGTGCAGGATTCACAATGCAGCTAATTTATAGTAGAATAGGGAGTATGAGTGCCGGTTAGGAGCGGACAGCTGCATGATCGTGTTAGAACCATGATTGTGTTAGAACATAGGATGGAAAGAGAGAAGAGAAGAAAGAAGAAAGGATGGGATGAATAATGGCAGAGATGAAAATGCCGCGGGTGATGATTGCGGCGCCCGGGAGCGGAAGTGGGAAAACGATGATCACCTGCGGACTTTTGGAGCTTTTACGCAGGGCTGGCCGTCCGATATCCTTTAAATGCGGGCCTGATTATATCGATCCCATGTTTCATCGATTTGTCCTGAATATTCCATCCAGAAATCTGGATACCTTTTTTACAGCGCCGGATCGGACAAGAAGTCTGATGGGGAAGGCCTGTATGAAAGAGGGGGCGGATCTGGCTGTCATCGAAGGAGTTATGGGATATTATGACGGACTTGGCGGTGTTTCTGTCAGAGGCAGCAGCTATGAACTGTCCGTGCAGACCGGGACTCCGGTGATCCTTGTGGTCAATGGCCGGGGGATGAGTCTTTCAATCGCGGCATTGATCCGGGGATTTATGGACATGTATCCGGATCAGATGATTCGCGGGGTGATTCTGAACCGTGTATCAAAGGGTGTCTGTGAGCGCCTGACACCTATTATTGAAGAAAAACTGGGTATAGCTGTTATTGGGTATGTGCCCGAAACAGAGGTGATCTGTTTTCCAAGCCGTCATCTGGGACTGATGATGCCGGAGGAAATTGTATCCCTTCGGGAACAAATTCAGAAATTTGCAAGTTTGTTGGAAGAAACATTAGATATTAGAAAGTTAAAGACGATTGCAGAGGCAGCAGAGCCCTTGAATTGGAAGGAAGATCCAATGCATGTTCAGCGGCTGGAAGATGCGGGGGCGGGCAAATTGCGTATTGGTGTGGCCATGGATGCGGCATTTTGCTTTTACTATGAAGATAATCTGGATTTCCTGCGGGAACTTGGTGCAGAGATTGTTTATTTTTCCCCTTTGACAGATGCCGCTCTGCCGGAAAATCTGTCGGGACTCTATATGGGTGGCGGATATCCGGAACTTCACGGAGAGCAGCTGTCACAGAATGCATCTATGAAACAATCTATTCGGGAGGCTGTTGAGGGCGGTATGCCGTGTTTGGCAGAGTGCGGGGCTTTTATGTATCTTCATGAGGCGATGGAAGATGCGGATGGAAGGTTCTGGCCGATGGTGGGACTGGTGCCGGGGAAGGCTGTTAAGAAGGAACGTCTGGTACGTTTTGGTTATGCCGTTCTGACATCTGAAACAGACACGATTCTGGGACCGAAAGGGCTGCAGATGCCGGTGCATGAATTTCATTATTGGGATACGACCTGTGAAGAAGGCTGCTTTGAAGCCCATAAGCCGTTGACAGAACGCAGATGGCATTGCATGTATCAGAAGAAACAGCTGCTGGCAGGATTTCCGCATTTTTATTTTCAGGCCGATGAGGAAATGGCCCTTCATTATGTAGAAGCATGCAGAAATTATGCCGATGGTTATCTATGAGAACAGGAAATGAGGAACGAAAAGTGGAAGATATAAAATTTTTAAAAGCACAATTGAATCAACAGTTATTTATGATCAGCCAGCCAAACGAAAAAGTGATGGAAGCGGCATGGCAGCGATGGGACAGCATCGGCAAACCATTAAGAAGTCTTGGGGCACTGGAACGTGCGGTTGTGAAAATGGCAGGTATGGAGAATACGGTGAATGTCAAAATGGACAAACGTGCCATCGTCGTACTGTGCGGCGATCATGGTGTTGTGAAGGAAGGGGTGACCCAGACAGACAGCAGTGTGACAAAGATTGTGGCGGATAATATTGCCTCAGGCAAGGCGAGTATTAACATTATGGCAGGAAAAGCCGGAGCAGATGTATTTCCTGTAGATGTGGGAATGATGGGTGAACATTATCCGAATAAAGAATTTCAACCGATGGTCATGTGTGACCGCAAAGTAGCCCAGGGAACGGGCGATATTGCTGTGGAACCGGCCATGACTCAGGAACAGTGTCTTCGGGCGATTCTGGCAGGCATTGAAGTTGTGGCCGATCTTTCCACACAGGGGTATGAGATGATCGGCATGGGAGAAATGGGGATCGGCAATACCACACCAAGCAGTGCCCTGGTGTCAGTCCTTTTGAATCTTCCGGCGGAGGAAGTGACAGGACGTGGGGCAGGATTGTCGGATGCATCCTACAATAAAAAAGTTGCCGTTATCGAACAGGCGGTGAAGCGTTATTGGAAAGCAACAGAGAATTCTGAAATCCCAGATGGCCCGTTTTTCAAAATAGATGCGGCGGTTGAACTGATGTCACATCTGGGCGGCTATGAAATCGCAGCCATGACCGGTATGTGTCTGGGCGGTGCTGTCTTTGGTGTACCGATTGTACTGGACGGCTATATTTCCGTGGCAGGTGCCCTGTGTGCTTCTTTGATCAATGCAGACTGCACGGCATACCTTCTGGCATCTCACATTTCAGCGGAACCGGCAGCATGGAAAGTACTGAGAAATCTGCATCTTGAACCGGTGATCCAGGCAGGAATGTGTCTGGGGGAAGGAACCGGTGCGGCTGCAGCCATGGTTTTATATGATATGGGGCTTGCGGTATATCGTCAGATGGAGACTTTTGATGATATTCATGTGGAACCGTATGAAAACTACGCAAAAAGACAGGCGGATGAGTAAATGATATTACTAGTAACAGGCGGAAGCGCCAGCGGCAAATCAGAATATGCGGAAAACAGAGCGCTGCAGCTGGCCAAAACAGAGCAGAAAAAGCTGATTTATCTGGCGGCAATGAAGCCCTTTGGAGAGGAAGCAGCAAAAAGAATTGAGCGGCATCGGCAATTGAGGGCAGGAAAAGGTTTTGAAACAGTGGAACGTTATACAGATATTGAAGGTCTTTGCAGGGATGGAAGTTTGGAGGCAGAAACTTTCAGACAGAAGGCAAAGGATGCGGTGGTACTGTTGGAATGTATGTCTAATCTGGCGGCCAACGAGATGTTTTCCGGCAGTGACAGCAATGCGGATTGTACCGGAGAGTTCGAGCGTATGGATACCAGCAGGGTCAAAGACAGAATTATGAGAGGTATAGATGCTTTGACTGAAGTGTCTGATCATTTGGTCATTGTCAGCATCAACGTCTTTGAAGAGGGCATGCAGCAGTATGATGCATGGACCCGGGCTTATATGCAGTGTCTGGGAGAATTGAATCAGGCATTGACAAGGAAAGCAGATACGGCGGTTGAGGTTGTTTACTCGATCCCTGTTCCTTATAAGGAGGGAGTGACATGCAATCTTTAATTATTGCATTTGCCATGTATTCGAAGATACCAATGCCACGGGCAGACTGGAATGACAAAAATATGCGCTATGCCTTTTGTTGGTTTCCGGTGATCGGTCTGGTGATCGGCCTGGTGGAGCTGGCTGTCTTTTATATTTTGACAAAATGGCAGGCGGGATCTGTTTTCAGAGGCGTTTGCCTGATGGCGGTGCCTTTATTGGTGACAGGCGGCATTCATCTGGATGGATTTATGGATACAACGGATGCCAGAAGTTCTTATGGAGACAGGGAGAAAAAGCTGGCAATTTTAAAGGATTCCCATGTGGGGGCCTTTGCGGTGATCGGTTGCAGCTTTTATCTGATTTTGTCGGCCGGGGCCTGGAGTGAAATAGATGCAAAGGGAATTGTTGTGATGGCGATGGCTTTTGTTCTGGAACGGGCATTCAGCGGATTAGCGGCGGTTAACTTCAAAGGCGCACGCAAAGACGGAATGCTGACCGCTTTCAGAGAACCGGCCAGGAAAAGGACAGTTACTGTGGTGTTGGCGGCGGAGGCTGTTATTTCGGCAATTGTGATGTGTTATCTCTGGCTTCCGGTGGGACTGTTATGCAGTCTGGGAGCCGTTTTGACATTTGTTTATTATTATAAAATGGCGATGAAGGAATTCGGTGGCACAACCGGAGATCTGGCAGGATGGTTTCTGCAGACCTGTGAACTGGTGATGCTGATGCTGACTGTTGTTGGAAAAATAATTTTGGCATAACATAGTCAATATAAGAGGGGAAAGATATGATATTTGTAACAGGCGGCTGTTTTCAGGGAAAACAGCAGTGGGTGCTTCAAAATTGTCAGGTGCAGCCATTCCGGGTGGCAGATGGGGCAGTCTGCAGTATGGAAGTAATCAAAAGTGCCGGTGTACTGGATCATTTTCATTTGCTGGTGCGCCGTTGGATGCAGGCAGGCAAAATACCGGCGGATGAGATGGAAAAGATTCTGTCAGATAATCCGGATATTGTGATCATCACGGATGAAATCGGCAGCGGGATTGTGCCTTTGGATGTAAAAGAATGTGAATGGCGGGAAGTACACGGCAGAATCTGCTGTCAGCTGGCAGGAAGAGCCGATGCTGTTTTTCGCGTCATCGCCGGCATCGGGCAAAAAATAAAGTGAGGCAGCAGGGATAAATGAAGATAAAAATATGGCTGATCCGGCATGGCATGACAGCAGGCAATAGGCAGCAGCGCTATGTGGGAACAACAGATGAGCTGCTCTGTGAAGAAGGACGACAGCAAATAATATTGAAAAGGCAGTTGATAAAGTCGGATCAGGATATTCAGAATGTTTATGTCAGTCCGATGCTCAGATGCCGGGAAACGGCCGAAATTCTGTTTCCGGCGGTCAGTCAGATAACAGAAGCGGGTTTTCGGGAGTGCAGTTTCGGAGAATTTGAATACAGAAATTATCAGGAACTCAATGGGCATCCGGATTATCAGGCATGGATAGACAGCGGCGGCACCATTGGTTTCCCCGGCGGTGAAGATCAAAAAGCCTTTTGCGACAGAGTACAGACTGCTTTTGAAGCATGTATCAGGGATGATGTGATGCCAAAAGCTCGTAATTGGGGACAGACATATGCAGGTCAAAATGCCGCAGAAAAAGAATTTACGACAGCCATGGTTGTCCATGGCGGGACCATCATGGCCATCCTTTCTAAATGGGCAATGCCGCATCAGGATTATTTTCATTGGCAGGTCAAAAACGGCTGCGGATATCTGGTTTGTCTGGATACAGATGAATGGCTGGCGGAAAAAGGCACTTTGTCTGTGATTGAGAAGTTTTAAAGGCTGTGGAAAAGGCAGGTTTTTAAAGTGAAGATTTGGTAAAAGGAGAAAATGTATGCATGGCATCATTGTTTTGGTGGGAGGTTTTTTGCTGGATTGTCTTTTAGGTGATCCGCATAATCCATGGCATCCCATTTGTCTGATCGGCTATCTGATCAGTTTTCTGGAAAAGAAAATACGGAAACTTTTTCCCAAGCAGCCCAAAGGTGAATTTTACGGTGGACTTGTGATGGTTGTTTTAGTTTTATTCATATCTACAGCCGTTCCGATAGTGCTTCTGAAAGCTGCGAAGTGGATACATCCGTATCTGGCACTTGTGCTTGAAATTATCATGTGTTATCAGCTGTTGGCGGCCCGGTCTTTGAGAGATGAGAGTATGAAGGTGTATCATGCACTTCATCAGCATGATATTGAAGGGGCAAGAAAGGCTGTGTCGATGATCGTCGGCCGGGATACACAGCGGCTGGATGCAGCCGGCATTGCAAAAGCAGCTGTTGAAACAGTCGCTGAGAATGCCTCTGACGGGGTGATCGCACCGATGATTTTTATAGCTATTGGCGGTGTTCCACTCGGCTTTTTCTATAAAGCAGTGAATACAATGGACTCCATGGTGGGGTATAAAAATGAGAAATATCTTTATTTCGGCCGGGCGGCAGCAAAGCTGGATGATGTGATGAATTATGTGCCTTCAAGAATTTCCGGGCTTTTGATGGTTGCATCTGCTGCATTGACCGGCGGTGATGCCAAAAGGGCATGGCACATCTTTTGCCGTGACAGGTATAATCATGCCAGCCCGAATTCTGCGCAGACAGAGGCGGCTTGTGCCGGGGCCCTTGGCCTTCAGCTGGCGGGAGACGCATGGTATTTTGGCGAGCGCTATCATAAACCGACGATTGGAGATGCGGTGAGAGAGATTGAAGATGCAGATATCATCAGAGCTAATTGTCTGATGTATGGTGCAGCCGTGTTATGTCTTGTGATCTGTGTGATCATTCGCTATTTGCTGGTGGGATAGTGTACAGCAGGAAGAAGACAGAAACTTTCGGATGAGGTATGAGCGCGTGGATGCAGGCGAAAGATTGATCAGAAAGCCGATAATGGCGGCAGGAACAGGAGAAGAAACGATGGCAAAAGTTATCATGGTACAGGGCACCATGTCCAATGCGGGAAAGAGTCTGCTTGTGGCTGGATTATGCCGTATTTTCAGGCAGGACGGATACAGGGTGGCTCCATTTAAATCCCAGAATATGGCCCTGAATTCATTTATCACAACAGAAGGTCTGGAGATGGGAAGAGCCCAGGTGATGCAGGCGGAGGCAGCAGGCATCGAACCGTCGGTCAGGATGAATCCGATTCTTCTGAAACCTACATCAGATGTGGGGTCTCAGGTGATCGTCAATGGTGAAGTGCGCCAGAATATGCGGGCAGCGGAATATTTTAAATATAAAAAGTCACTGATACCGGATATTATGGCGGCGTACAATTCGCTGGCAGCAGAGAATGATATTATCGTGGTGGAAGGTGCAGGAAGTCCGGCAGAGATCAACTTGAAATCCGAGGACATTGTGAATATGGGATTGGCCAAAATGCTGAAAGCACCGGTATTGCTTGCAGGAGATATTGACAGAGGTGGTGTATTTGCACAGCTTGTGGGGACAATGATGCTGCTTGAAAAGGAAGAACAGCAGATGGTCAAAGGCCTGATCATCAATAAATTCCGGGGAGATAAGCGTATTTTGGATCCGGGGATCGAGATGTTGAAAGATTATACGCCAGTGCCGGTTGTAGGGGTTGTACCGTATATGCATGTGGATATTGACGATGAAGACAGCCTGGCAGACCGTCTGGACAAACATACCGAAAAAGGATTGATTGATATAGCGGTGATCCGTGTGCCGAGAATGTCGAATTTTACGGACTTCAATGCACTGGAACGCATGCAGGGCGTAACACTGCGTTATGTGGAAAAGGTGCAGCAGCTCGGCCGTCCGGATCTGATTCTGCTTCCGGGTACCAAGAATACCATGGGGGATCTGAAGTGGCTGCGTATGAACGGTCTGGAGGCTTCGGTTTTGAAATTGGCAGCGGAAGGTACGCTGGTGATGGGCATTTGCGGCGGTTATCAGATGCTTGGTCTGACGTTGGAAGACCCGGATGGCGTGGAGGAAGGCGGCAGCATGCGCGGCATGGAATTGCTGCCGGTACATACGGTGTTTGAGAAGGCCAAGACGAGAACCAGAGTTTCCGGAAAGACGGGAACATTACATGGACCGTGGCAGTTGTTATCCGGCACGGCTTTTGAAGGCTATGAGATTCATATGGGTGAGACAACCTATGAACCTGGGGGCACTGTATTTTCTGCAATAGCAGAAACAGTCGGTACGCAGCATGTTGATGAAGCGATGGCTAACGGCTGCCAGTATCAGAATGCGGCCGGCAGCTATGTGCATGGTCTTTTTGACTCTGTGGAGATGCAGAAAGCACTGCTTAGGCTACTTTGTCAGAAGAAAGGGCTGCCGGAGGAAGCGGTATCCTGGATTGATGAGAAAGTCTATAAAGAGCAGCAGTATGATAAACTGGCAGAGGGACTCAGGGAGAGCATGGATATGGCAAAGATTTATCAGATATTGGAGGAGGGACTGGCATGAAGATAGAACTTGAGAATGTATTGCCGGCAGAGATTGAGAAGCGCAGTTTTGAGATCATCACAGAAGAACTGGGAGACCGGGTATTTGATCCGCTTCAGGAGCCGATTATTAAGCGGGCCATTCATACCAGTGCGGATTTTGAATATGCTGATTCGTTGTGCTTTTCTGAGCATGCGGTGGAGAAAGCGTTGGATGCGCTACGCAAAGGGGCTTATATCGTGACTGATACACAGATGGGGAAATCAGGCATCAACAAGAAAGTGATGGCAGAATTTGGCGGCGAGGTCTGCTGTTTTATGTCGGATCCGGATGTGGCAGAGACAGCCAAAAAGAACGGTACAACCCGAGCTGTAGCCAGTATGGAAAAGGCCGCAAAGCTTGACAGGCCGTTGGTTTTTGCCATCGGCAATGCGCCGACAGCCTTGATCCAGCTCTATGAGATGATTCAGGAGGGCCGTATCCGACCGGAACTGATCATTGGTGTGCCTGTGGGCTTTGTCAATGTGGTACAGGCCAAAGAACTGATTATGACGGCGGGTGTACCGTATATTGTTGCAAGGGGCAGAAAGGGCGGAAGCAATATTGCCGCCGCCATCTGCAATGCGCTTTTATATATGCTGGACAGTTCCAGAGGACAGCGCTAAAAGAATAAAAATCAATCGTAAGGGGTCGCTTTTGGCGGCCTCTTTTCTTCGAGGAAACTGCCCCGCATGACGGCCTTGCTGCCATATTTCTGCCGGATGCTGTCCAGGGCCTGATCCAGCTTTTCCTGCTTGTCATTCCGGACATAATCAAAGAGATTCATCTGACGAACCTGGCAGTCACTGAGTTTGGAAGTACGGATGCCGAGAAGCCGCACGGGGGTACCGTTCCAGAGTTCATGAAAAAGCTGCCCGGCAGCTTCATAGATGACCTGTGTGGCCTGGGAAGGTGAGAGAAGCTGCATTTGATGAGAAACATTCTCAAATGTGTTGTAGCGGATTTCAACGCTGACCATGCCGGCCAGAAAACCGGCTTTGCGCAGTCGGCCGGCAACGGATTCTGACAGTTCCAGCAGCACTTTGCGGGCGGCTTCTTCTGTGGTCACGTCTGCTGACAGGGTTGTGGAATTGCCGATGCCTTTGTTGGAGGTATCCGTTTTGGTCCGCTCGTCAATGTGGACAGATTCGATACCGTTGGCGTATTCCCAGATGGTACGGCCATGACTTTTCAGATGGGCTTCTATGAGTGCCGGATCCATTTTGGCCAGATCGCCGATGGTTTTGATACCCAGCAGTTCCAGTTTTGCAGCGGAAGCGTGGCCGACCATGAAGAGATCCCTGACTGGAAGAGGCCACATTTTCACTGGGACTTCTTCGGGGAAAAGGGTGTGAACTTTGTCCGGTTTTTCAAAATCAGAAGCCATCTTTGCCAGCAGGCGGTTGGTGGAGATGCCGATATTCACAGTGAAGCCCAATCTGTCACGAATTGTATCTTTGATCATATGGGCTGCCCTGACAGGGTCCCCGTTATCTCCGGGGATCGGGACATATTCGGCAAAACATTCATCAATACTGTACTGACTGATGGCGGAAGTATAATGATGCAGCAGATCAAGCAGCTGACGGCTGCACTGGCTGTAGTAATGATGTTCCGGCGGTACAATGGTCAGATTGGCACATTTTCTCAGGGCATCGGTGATCGGTTCTCCGGTGCGGATGCCGTATCTGGCTGCAGCTATGGATTTGGCCAGGACAACGCCATGCCGTTTGGACATATCACCGCCTACAATGGCCGGAATCTTCCGGAGATCTGTTTCACTGCCGTCACGGAGCAGTTTGATGGCTGTCCAGCTTAAATAGGCGCTGTTCACATCTATATGAAAAATAATTTTTTTCATGATAATTTTCACCTTTTTTCCACAATTATAGGGTATGTTATACGTAAGATATAAGATGCTTTTGATAAAGTTGATATTTATCTTTATTATATAGGAATAAAGATTGTCCGTCCACGACATTTTTACGTTGAGATTTTGTACGGCCGGTGTTAGAATGGTGGTTGTTGTAATAAATGCTGTATACACATGCATGCATCGAATTTGAATTTTATAGATTGGGAGAAAGACTTTAATGAAAAATATTGTTTTTATAGGTATGCCGGGGGCTGGAAAGAGTACCATCGGCGTGGTAATCGCCAAGATTTTCGGATACGATTTTGTGGATTCGGATCTTCTGATCCAGAATCAGGAGGGAGATATTCTGGAACATTTGATTGAGAAGCATGGAATTGAAGGCTTTTTACAGATTGAAAACCAGGTGAACAGAGATATTAATGTGAAGAAAACGGTTATTTCAACAGGAGGCAGTGTCTGCTATTGCGATGAAGCCCTGAAACATATGTCAGAGCATGGCGTTATTGTTTATATCAAAACAGATTATGAATCATTGCATCAGCGCTTGGGCGACCTTCATCAGAGAGGTGTTGTGATTCGAAACGGATCGACACTTTTGGATTTATATAATGAAAGAACGCCTCTTTATGAAAAGTATGCAGATGTCGTTGCAGATGTCAGCGGATGTCGGATTGAAAAGGCCATTGATAAGATAAAAAATTTACTGAAAGCCTGTGCCAAATTATATGAAGAATAGAATATCAAAAAAGAGACATAACAGTTACAGAAAGAGGGAGAGAAATTTCAGAGATTGGCCAAAGAATCCGCATTTTTACGGTGCGCTGGCGATGCTTCTGCCGTTGACGGCGATACTGATCGCTTATATTGCCATGGGCGTTTTCCCTTTCGGCAATCAGGCAACGATGATCATTGACTCTTATCATCAGTATGTACCGTTTTTCTCTGAATTTCATGATAAGATCTGGCATGGTGAAAGTTTCCTTTATTCATGGCACGGCAGTCTGGGATTTAATTTTATAGCGGTTCAGGCTTATTATCTGGCAAGTCCGCTGAATTTTCTGATTGCCTTGTTCCCGGCCTCGATGATGATAGAGGCCTTTGAGACGCTGATCGTGCTGAAGATCTGTCTGTCAGGATGGACGGCTTATCGCTATCTGCGGAGAAGAACCGGAAGAAATGATTATTCGACGGTTGTGTTTGCATCGTTTTATGCCCTTGGTGGATTCAGCATCGCTTATAACTGGAATGTGATGTGGCTGGACAGCATTGTCCTGTTTCCGATCATTCTTATGGGTGTTGAGAAGCTGATCAATGACAGAGACGGTCGGATGTATGCAGTCAGTATGGGACTTGCTATTTTCTGCAATTACTATATGGCCATTATGATCTGCATTTTTGTTGTTTTGTACTTTTTTGTTATCTGGTTTTCCAGAAAGCGAGAAGGCATCAGACAGTTTCTCAGAAGCGGTATTCATTTTGTGCTGTGCTCTGTGTTGGCGGGCGGAATGGCGGCCATTTATCTTTTTCCGACGTATTATACATTGATCAACAGTTCCCAGGGATCGGCCCCGACAAGCTTTAAGATCTACAGGAATTTCCTGGAGATTTTTCGTCAGCAGTTTGCACTGGTTGAACCGACGCAGCTGACAGGGGCGCCGAATATATACTGTGGCGTTCTGCTTGTGATGCTGGTTGTTTTTTATGCGGTTTCCAAAACGATTCCATTAAGGGAAAAGATCGGACGTCTTTTTGTAACAGGATTTGTTCTGGTGAGTCTGAATATTAATGTGCTTGATTATGTATGGCACGGATTCCATTTCCCGAATAACCTGCCCGGCAGATTCTCTTTTATTTATATTTTCATGGTGGTTGTTATGGCTTACGATGCATGGCAGTCACTGCGGCTGACGAATAAGAAGGTTTTCCTTGGGATTTTTGCGGCAGAAGCGGTGCTATTTGGTGTATGTCTCTGGTATCCGAAGGATCGTCTGCCCCTTTACAGTATGATTGTGACAGGGGTGCTGATGGCACTTTACATGATCCTGCTGATCGCCCATCGGAGACATGCTTCATTGACGATTAAAGGCATTAAGGTCCTGCCAAAGTATCTGTGTCTGATGGTACTGACAGTGGAAGTGGCGGGCAATGCTATTTTTGGCCTGTGTATGAACGGAACCACCAACCGGACGAACTATACAGAGGACAGGCAGGAGGTTGCAGATATCCGCAGCCGCTACGAGGCAAAAGATACTTTTTACAGAATGGAACTGGAACAGATCAGAGGCAGGGATGATGTCACATGGCATCATCTGAATGGTCTTTCATTCTTCTCATCAACAGCGGATGATCGTGAGGAGAAGTTGATGGGAGCTCTCGGTTTTTACAACAGCGGCAATAAATACAGCTATAAAGGGGCAACGCCTCTGACAGATGCGATGTTTGGTATCCGTTATATTATCAGCAATGATGAAATATGGGCGTCGAATCTGTCATTATGTGAGCAGACAGAGAATAAGTATATTTATGAGAACCAACAGAATCTTGCTCTTGGTTACATGGTGAATCCGGGGGTTACCCAGTGGAAGATCGTGGAAGGGGATCCTTTTGTCACCCAGAATGATTTTGTGAGAATGGCAACGGATACTCAGGGAGCGATGTTTATCCCGCTTGAAACGGGAGAGCCGCAGGTGACAGATGGCATGTTGACCAGTACCGGTGAGGATAAATATTATTATGAGCGGCATGGCAGCGGCGGAAGCCTGACCTGGCAGCTGACTTTCACGGAGCAGCAGGATGTGTATATTTATTTTGAGGCCAGTCATTGTGAGAAGCTGAAGGTGACGATTGACGGAAAGACGGAGACTTATTCTGATAAGCGGGGACATATTGTGCATCTTGGGCAGTGTGATGCAGGGAAGGTTGTGACATTGGATTTTCCGATGGACAGCGAATATGAAACAGGCAACGTGAAACTGCAGATGTATGCCCTCAATCAGGATATTTTCGATTCGGCCTATGCCCAGCTGGCGGATGAACAGCTGCAGGTGACAAATTACGACAGCACCCACGTCAATGGACGTATTCAGGTGAATCAGGATGGTATGATGCTGCTGTCGATTCCTTATGACGAAGGCTGGCATATCTATGTGGATGGTGAAGAAACAGAGATACAGCCGGTGGGTGAAGCGATGACAGGATGCTGGATGACAGCAGGCGAACATCAGATTACGATGCGGTACACACCACAGGGATTTGTGGAAGGAGCCGCGATCAGTGTTATTTCACTACTGATACTTGTGTTGGGAATTGCTGGAAAAGCAGGTCTTTTCAGCAGACATCATAGGAAAATGTAACAAATTCTTAACAAATTTTTATAAAAAGATAAAAAGCGATTTACAAACAGAGAGTTTGTGATATAATCATTTTGAGGAAAAATCAGTATAGGGATTTTTTGTCGATTTTTATAGGAATAATAGTTGATCAGCGAGTGATGTATTGCATGATTCGCTGATTTTCGGATATTGAATCAGATAGATGAGAACAACGCAATATAATTTGAGGTGCAATATGGAACAGTATTTAATAAAAGGCGGGAATCCGTTGGTTGGCGAAGTAGAGATTGGCGGAGCAAAGAATTCGGCCCTTGGTATTTTGGCAGCAGCGATCATGTGTGATGAGACTGTGACAATTCGGAACTTGCCGGATGTGAATGATATCAATGTTTTCCTGAATGCGGTTATATCCATTGGTGCGGAAGTCCGTTATCCGAATCCGAAGGATCGTCATACAGTTACAATTAACGGCTGTGGTATTCGTACACACGAAGTAGACAATGACTATATCAGAAAGATCAGAGCGTCCTATTATCTGATTGGCGCTCTTCTCGGCAAGTACAGGGAGGCCGGTGTGGCGCTGCCTGGCGGATGCAATATCGGCAGCAGACCGATCGACCAGCATCAGAAGGGATTCAAGGCACTGGGTGCGAAGGTATGGATTGACAGAGGCATGATCTTTACTTCTGCTGATGAGTTAAACGGCAAGCATATTTATCTTGACGTGGTCAGTGTGGGTGCAACCATCAATATTATGCTGGCAGCCTCCAGAGCCAAAGGCATGACCATCATTGAGAATGCAGCGAAGGAACCGCATGTTGTTGATGTGGCGCAGTTCCTGAATCAGATGGGGGCCAACATCAAGGGTGCCGGAACAGATATGATCAAGATTATCGGCGTAGATCGTTTCAGAGCAGCTGATCATGAGATTATCCCGGATCAGATCGAAGCGGGTACATTTATGTGTGCAGCTGTTGCAACAAAGGGTGATGTGACGATCAAGCATGTTATTCCGAAGCATCTGGAATCTATCTCAGCGAAGCTGATCGAGATGGGGGCAGAGATTGAAGAACTGGATGATGCCGTACGTGTTGTAGCGACCAAGAGACTCAGCCCGACAACGGTGAAGACAATGCCTTATCCGGGATTCCCGACAGATATGCAGTCTCAGATTGCGGTATGTCTTTCTCTTGCTGACGGCACAAGCCTTGTTACAGAGAAGATTTTCGAGAACAGATTTAAGTATACAGACGAGCTGACCAAGATGGGTGCCAATATCAAGGTTGAAGGCAATACAGCTTTCATTACAGGTGTTGATAAGTATACAGGTGCAGTTGTTGTTGCACCGGATCTTCGGGCAGGTGCAGCACTTGTTATTGCCGGACTGGCAGCAGAAGGCTGTACATGCGTTGAGCAAATCCAGTATATCCAGAGAGGTTATGAGAACTTCGAAGAGAAGATCCGAAGCCTGGGCGGTATTATTGAACGCGTGGACGTAGAAGACCGTACAGATCGTGACCGTATGATGCGCAAGATGAGTCTTGCAGCTTATTAATTATCACTGAATGAGTGGGAATCTCTCATTGTCGTATGGATGACAATGAGGGATTTTTTCTGTAGGAGAGGGATCGGGCTACAAATCGTTGGAATTGTAGTGTTGCATCGCTTGACTTTAAACTTATTTTCATGTATGCTATGTAAGCAATCAACACATTAAATAGTCAACTGATTAATTAAATAGTAGTTTTCTCTTATTCAGAGCAATGGAGACCAAGGATCTGTGATATTGCGGCAACCCCCATGAGGAAGGTGCCAACCTGAGCGAGTAACATCGAACAATAAGAGGATTTGATCGTATCAAGTCCGCTTTGAGCGGATTTTTTTTTGCCATGGACAGCAGTGTTTGGTGCCAAGGGCAGAACCAATGACGATTAAATAGCAATAAGAGAAATAGTAACTGTGAAGAGAATGCGCAGTTATGAGAGATACTAATTCGACAAGGAGGACATAATGGAAAAGTTATTATTCACATCTGAATCTGTAACAGAAGGCCATCCGGATAAGATTTGTGACCAGATTTCCGATGCAATTCTTGATGCAATGTTAGAGCAGGATCCAATGAGCCGTGTCGCATGTGAGACATGTACAACAACAGGTCTTGTTATGGTTATGGGTGAGATCACCAGCAATGCGAAAGTAGATATCCAGAACATTGTCAGAGACACAGTCAGAGAAATTGGTTATACAAGAGGTAAATACGGCTTTGATGCTGACACATGTGCAGTTATGGTGGCACTTGACAAACAGTCTACAGATATTGCCATGGGTGTTGATAAGGCCCTTGAAGCCAAAGAGCATACCATGTCTGAAGAAGAAATCGCAGCTATCGGTGCTGGTGACCAGGGTATGATGTTTGGTTTTGCAACCAATGAAACAGAAGAATATATGCCATATCCGATCGCACTGGCTCACAAGCTGGCGCGTCAGCTGACAAAGGTTCGTAAAGATGGTACACTGCCTTACCTCAGACCGGACGGCAAGACACAGGTTACGGTTGAATATGATGAGAAAGGCAAGGCGGTTCGTCTGGATGCTGTTGTCCTTTCAACACAGCATGATCCTGAAGTAACACAGGAACAGATTCATGAAGATATCAAGAAGTATGTTTTTGATGTAATTCTTCCAGCAGAGATGGTCGATGAGCATACAAAGTTCTTCATCAACCCAACAGGCCGTTTTGTTATCGGCGGACCTCACGGTGACAGTGGTCTGACAGGACGTAAGATTATTGTAGATACATACGGTGGTTACGCTCGCCACGGCGGCGGTGCTTTCTCCGGTAAGGACTGCACAAAGGTTGACCGTTCTGCTGCTTACGCTGCACGTTATGTTGCCAAGAACCTGGTAGCAGCAGGTATTGCAGATAAGTGTGAGATTCAGTTATCTTATGCCATCGGTGTAGCGAATCCGACATCGATTATGGTTGATACGTTTGGCACAGGCAAGTTATCCAACAGCCGTATTGTTGAGATTATCAGAGACAACTTTGACCTTCGTCCGGCAGGCATCATCCGTATGCTTGATCTGAGAAGACCAATTTATAAACAGACAGCCGCTTATGGTCATTTTGGCCGCAACGATCTGGATCTGCCTTGGGAGAAACTGGACAAGGTAGATACATTAAAGGCTTATCTTTAGGTTACGCGAATAATGAAGCAGGCCCATGTATGGGCTGACGTATACAAACGCAGACTATTTTCGATGATGAAAATAGTTCTGCGTTTATCTTTCTCTCTTTTTCATAAAAAATTTTATTATCTTTTACAATTCCTTTTCACGATTATGATATAATGAGCGTTAGAGAGCGATGAGCAAGCAATGCTTGTTCATCGCGAACGGCGAATGGCGATCATGATAGCTGCGTATGCAGCGTCAAGCACCAAAGGTGCGAATCATGATATAATAAGTTGAATGTTTAAAATCGGTGGTGATTTTTTGAAATTATTAACAAGAATAAAGATATCTTATTTTCTGGCTTTTATCTGTCCGGTTGTATTGATTCTGGCGACCGTAGTCGGTGTGATGAAGATGGGACTGAACTCTATGGAGCAGAAGTATGATCTGGATCAGTCCAGTTACGAAATGATCCTGGATCCCATGAGCATGCTGGGGCATATGACAGCATCCACGGTGGAGGAATTGGAACAGGTGACGAAGGAGGATCCGGATAAGCTGTTGGATCAGGTTTATCTGAAGAAATTGAATGAGAGACTTTCCAATCATTCTTCTTATCTGCTGGTGAAGAAGGACTGGCAGAATATTTATTCAGGACTTCCAAAGGAAGGAAATTATAAGGATGACCTGAATTATTCTCCAAAGGATGGCAAGGATGAGAGCCTTTATGTTATGGATGAGCAGCCTTATCATATTCAGCAGACGAATTTCACATTTTCTGATGGATCAGTCGGACAAGTATTAATATATACCAATGTGGCGCAGATTGTACCGCAGATCAAGAAACTGGTGGCGCAGATTATTATAACGTCACTGCTGATCTTATTTGCAGGAAGTTTTATTGCCATGTTCTGGCTGTATAAGAGTATTGTGCATCCTCTGAACAAATTGAAGACGGCGGCTGAGAATATCAAGGACGGCAATCTGAATTTCAGTGTGGCGGCTGAGACGGACGATGAGATCGGTGAGGTTTGTGTTGCTTTTGAGGAGATGCGTCTGAAGCTGAAGGGGCAGATTGAACGCAATATTCAGTATGAGAAGGAGAGCAAGGAGCTTATCAGCAATATTTCCCATGACTTGAAGACACCGATGACGGCCATCAAGGGTTACATAGAGGGTATCATGGATGGTGTTGCGGATACCGAAGAGAAGAGGAATCGTTATATCCGCACGATTTATAATAAAGTCAATGATATGAACAGTCTGATTGAAGAATTGTTCCTTTATGCCAAACTGGACAGCAATTCCGTTACCTATTCCTTTGCAAAGGTGAATGTGGATGCTTATTTCCAGGATTGTGTGGAGGAAATCAGCCTTGATCTGGAATCCCAGGGTGTTGATTTTGGCTATTTTAACTATGCGGACAGGGATACCGTGATCATTGCGGATCCGGAACAGTTAAAGCGTGTAGTGAACAACATTATCGGTAATTCCGTGAAGTATGCATCGCCGGATCGTAAACTGATGATCAGCCTGCGTATTATGGAAGAAGCAGAATTTGTCAAGATAGAAATCGAAGACAACGGCAAGGGCATTGCGCGAAACGAAGTGCCGCTGATATTTGACAGATGTTATCGTACGGATGCATCCAGGAACTCTTCCAAAGGCGGAAGCGGTCTGGGGCTGTCCATCGCCAAGAAGATTATTGAGGAGCATGGCGGTAAGATCTGGGCAGTCAGTACAGAGGGTGTCGGGACGACGATGTGTTTTGTTTTAAGAAAGTATAAGGAGAATAATGTATATGAGTAAGATTTTGATTGTAGAAGATGAAGTGGCAATTGCAGAGCTTGAGAAGGATTATCTGGAGCTCAGCGGTTTTGATGTGGTGATGCAGCATACCGGTGATGCCGGACTCAAAGCGGCTTTGAATGAAGATTTTAATCTGATCATTTTGGATCTGATGCTTCCGAATGTGGATGGTTTCGAAATCTGCAAGAAGGTCCGTGAGAAGAAGAATACGCCGATCATCATGGTATCTGCCAAGAAGGAAGATATCGATAAGATCCGTGGTCTGGGTCTGGGGGCTGATGATTATATGACAAAGCCTTTCAGTCCGAGTGAGCTGGTAGCCCGTGTGAAAGCTCATCTGGCCCGATATGAACGTCTGGTGGGCAGCGGTGTGAAAGCCAATGAGATTATTGAGATCCGCGGTATCAAGATTGATAAAACAGCCCGCCGTGTTTATGTCAATGGTGAGGAGAAAGCCTTTACCACCAAGGAATTTGACCTTTTGACCTTCCTGGCGGAGAATCCGAACCATGTATTCACCAAGGAGGAATTGTTTAATAAGATCTGGGATATGGAATCTATTGGGGATATCGCAACGGTAACGGTACATATCAAGAAAATCCGTGAGAAGATTGAGTTTAATACATCGAAGCCGCAGTATATCGAGACGATTTGGGGCGTGGGATACCGCTTTAAGGTTTAAAATGGGGATAGAGTGCGGCTCTAAAGGGTTATGATAAAAGGAATCGAAGGGGCCATTCGACACAGGCACACTCGCGTTGCCTAATGCTGGCAGCAGTACATAAGATGCTAAAAAACAGCATCTAAGTACTGGCCGCATTAGAAGCACCTGTGTTGAATGGCTCCTTTCGATTCCTTTTTTGGCAAATTTTTGAGCCGCACTTTTATTGCAGTTGAAGATGGCTGTAAAGCGGGTATCCCTTTGGATAGGAGGAAGAAGGAGTTCGGAAGGTATCGAGGAAATCCCGTTGGTAGTGTAAAATGGTTGCAGAACAAAAAGCGTGAAATTGTTTTAAACAATTAATATAAATAGTGTAACGAATGGTGTTTTAGGGACATTAATAGATGAAAATAACAGTTAGGAAAGGAGGCGGGCCGTGAAGGTTACGGATGAGGTTTACAGGGAGTATTCCCAGATGGTTTATAAGTATCTGTTTTCGTTGATCGGGGATGCGCATGTGGCGGAGGAAGTGACTCAGGAGACTTTTTATCAGGCGGTCCGCTGTGCCGGTCGTTTTGACGGAAGCTGCCGTTTCTCTACATGGCTTTGTGCTATTGCGAAGAATCAACTGAACAGTTATAGACGAAAGCATTTTGTGCCATTCGGTGATACAGAGAAACCGGAGGCGTTGGCGAAAACAGGAGCAGAAAAAACGGATGCGACGCCGGAGAAAACAGTGCTTTCAGAGTATGGCCGTGTCGAAATTTTAAGGAAATTGCATCAGTTAGATGTAGCGGTCAGAGAAGTTATGTATCTTAGAATTTTTGGTGATTTATCTTTTGCACAGATTGGAGAAATCACCGGACGGACAGAAAACTGGGCCCGGGTAACTTACTATCGCGGTAAGGAAAAACTAAGAAAGGAGCTGGATGGGAATGAGTGATAAATTGAGATGTGAAATTGTGCAGGACCTTTTGCCGAGTTATGTGGATGGGCTAACCAGCGATGCAACAAATGAAGCCGTCAAAGACCATCTGGCGGACTGTGTTTCATGCAGGGATATGTATGAGCGAATGAAAGCGGATGAGACGTCGGCTGAGGAAAATTCAGAAGTGATGGAAAAAGAAAAAAAAGAAATTAATTTTCTGAAAAAAATTAAACAGAAGCATCGGTTGAATCTGATGCTGGTGGTAGTGATTCTGACAGTCTTTTTTGCAGCGGTTTATTATCATCAGACTTATCAGAAGGGGGAAGAAATGTCGGCGGATGAAATAGATTATTCTCTGCAGTGGAACAGCAATGACAGTCAGCTGAATATTCTGGGTAATTTTAAGAATGCTAATCGCGGATATACAAGGTTGATTGGTGAAGAGGACGAGGATGGCATTACCCATTTGAAAATTTATTCATCACCGGTGGGAAGCAGGCATCCGAACCAGTTTGTTGCAGGCTATTCCAAGGTGAATGCAGCTGACCAGGTATGGCTTGAGGATAGAATTATCTGGGATCAGGGAGAGAATATCAGCAAACTGACATCGGATTTGTATCAGGCGAAAACGCCGTATGCAGGAGATGCAGTTGCAGTCAAAACGTTGGCAGATACAGTCGGTGTCGGTAATCATTTTGGCGCATATCACATTTCCCTGGAGACATCGGAAGAACCGTACGATTGTCAGTTTATCATTCAATATCCGATGAAAGGGGAAAAGAAAGAGAAAGCTCTGGAGCAGATGAAAAAAGATGCCTGTGTAATGTTGGCACTGGTAGACAACCTTGGCTCAGTTTCATGGGAATACATGATGACAGCGGAGGATAATAATGGTGTGGAAACATTGCAGATGACAGCGGAGGAAGCATCTGCTTATGTAGGAAAAAATATCAAAACCTGTGGTGAGTCGCCAAAAGCCCTGCAGGAAATGCTGACGCAGCTGGATTTTATCACAGATGAGGGATTCTATGTTGTTTCGGGAACTGAAAGGGATGAAAATTATAATTTTAAAGTTGTGATTTATCATTCTCAACAGGTAGATATGGATGGGCTGGACTGCGGCTTTGGCTTTGAATCCCGTATTGGAACCGTTTGCAGTTCTGTTATGTATTGGGAGCAGGAAGAACATCCTGAACAGACAGTCATTACAGTGAGTCCGGACCGGTTTAACAGGACGCTGACAGATGAAGAAGTTTCAAAACTGACACTCAGTGTTTCTGTAAGGGATACTTCCGGAGAATGGCATGAGGTGTGCGAGGCATTACCGCTTCATGCGAAGTACGGGGATTTGCTGAAGTATACTCTGGAAGAAAATAGTGAAGATGGGTACAGTTTGAAGGAGAATTAATAAGCAAAGTCATTGCTTTTTATTATACCGAATGGTATACTGGTGTCAGGAGGTAAAAGCATGGACAATCGGATGAATATTTTGCAGAAAGCATTGCAGCTTTTCTATGAAAAAGGCTATGATGCCATTGGTGTTCAGGAAATTGCAGATGCGGCCGGAGTGACGAAGCCAACGCTGTATCACTATTTTGGCAGCAAGTACGGTTTGCTTGAGGCAGTTGCCCGGGAGGATTATGTGCAGTTGAGGGACGGCCTGGCAGTACGGGCAGAATATGCAGGAGATTTGCCGATGAATCTGGAGCGTCTGACGAAGTTTTATTTGGACTTCTGCAGCAGTCATGAGGCTTATTACAAGCTGATGATGGCCATGATGTATTCTGCGAAAGAATCCGACACCTACAAAGTGATTTATCCGTGCATGCAGGAGATTATCAGAATGCTGACCGACATGTTTCTGAAAGCCGGAGATATTATCGGCAATATGCGGGGGCGCCAGGAACAGTACAGTATCGGTTTTTTTGGAATGCTGAACAATTATATGCTCTACTGGTTTGGCAGAGATGCAGAAAGCAGACCGGAATTATCAGAAGGTCAGGCACACGAATTGGTTCATCAATTTTTATACGGGATTTACGTTTAGGAGACAGGGAGGTATACAATGGCTTTAGAACACAGAATTTCAGAATTGGACACCTATTTATTTGCAAAGGGGACACATTATGAGATTTATGAGAAGATGGGGGCGCATCTGGCTGAAGAAGACGGCAAAGCGGGCACTTATTTCTCTGTATGGGCACCGAATGCAAGAAGTGTCAGCGTGGTAGGCGATTTTAACAACTGGGACAGAACGGCGCATCCGATGCAGCCGGTTCAGCAGTCTGGAATATGGGATATTTTTGTTCCGGGGGTGAAGGCAGGAGATTTATATAAATTTGCGGTGGAGACCAGCCAGGGCTATACGGTTTTGAAAGCGGATCCTTATGGCAATCAGTCACAGCTTCGTCCGGATAATGCATCTGTTGTTGCGGATATACGATATTTTGACTGGACGGATCAGGCATGGCGGAAGGAGCATCAGGAGAAGAAGACAGAATCACCAATGGCAATTTATGAAGTGCATCCGGGTTCATGGAAGAAAGATCCTTCCATGCCGGGAGAATTTTATAATTTTAAGAAGTTGGCGGTGGAGCTGGCAGATTATGTTCTGGAAATGGGTTATACGCATGTGGAGCTGATCGGTCTTTCTGAGCATCCTTTTGATGGTTCCTGGGGCTATCAGGTATCCGGCTATTATGCTCCGACAGCCAGATACGGTACACCGGCGGATTTCATGTATTTTGTGAATTATATGCATGATCATGGCATTGGCGTTATTCTGGACTGGGTACCGGCACATTTTCCGAAGGATGAGTTTGGACTGGGACGTTTTGACGGTACAGCACTGTATGAACACCAGGATCCGAGAAAGGGAGAGCATCCGGAATGGGGCACTTATTGTTTTAATTACGGCAGAACAGAGGTTTCCAATTTCCTTGTGGCCAATGCATTATTCTGGATTGAGAAGTTCCATGTGGATGGTCTGCGTGTGGACGCAGTGGCTTCCATGCTGTATCTTGATTTTGGTCGTTCTTCCGGCAACTGGATTCCGAATGAGGATGGCGGCAATCAGAACTATGAGGCCATTACTTTCCTGAAGCATCTGAATTCTATTGTGGCACAGAGAAATCCGGGGGCTATGATGATCGCGGAAGAATCTACAGCCTGGCCGAAGGTAACTGGAGATGTGGATGACGGCGGTCTTGGCTTTACTTATAAATGGAACATGGGATGGATGCACGATTTCCTTGAGTATATGAAGTGCGATCCGATTTTCCGTAAGTACCATCAGAATCAGATCACATTCAGCTTTATGTATGCTTACAGCGAGAATTATGTGCTGGTGCTTTCGCATGACGAAGTTGTGCATTTGAAGAAATCTATGATTTACAAGATGCCGGGAACAATGCCGGAGAAGTTCGGCAATCTCAGAGCAGCCTATGGTCTGATGATGATGCATCCGGGCAAGAAACTGCTGTTTATGGGACAGGATTTTGCCCAGACAGCGGAATGGAATGAGGCTAAGAGTCTGGACTGGCATTTGCTTGAGAAATATCCGGAGCATCAGCAGCTGAACCATTACTATTGTGATTTGCTGCATTTCTATCAGAATGAGCCGGCTTTGTATGAACTGGATGATTCACCGGAAGGTTTTGCATGGATTAACGGTTCTGATGCGGAGCACAATATGCTGACATTCTGCCGTATGACCAAGGATAAGAAGAACTGTTTGTTATGTCATTTCAATTTCTCACCGGTGGCTTATGAGAATTTTCAGTCCGGTGTACTGTGTCCGGGAACCTATACAGAGGTCTTTAACAGCAATGCTGCAGAATACGGCGGCACAGGTCTGGTGAATCCGGAACCGATTGAAGCTGTGAAGGAAAGCTGGGATTTCAAGGACTACTCTATTAAATATCATCTGGGTGCTTATGGTGTATGTATTTTCAAGTTTGATTATGTAGAACCTAAGCCGGAAGAACCACAGAAACCGGCAAAGCGCTATACAAAAGAAGATATTCACAAATTGGCCGGTCATTACAAGAAAGTAAAATAGACTGAACTATTGGGCATGCCTCTGTTCTTAAAAAAAGGACAGGGGCATATCTTAAAGAAAAACGGGTGACGAAAGATGCTTCATTTTCTGATCAGAGGACTTTTGGGGTCCTTTTTTATTACTGTTTTTTCTTTCTTTCTTACTGCCGCCGGGATTGTTTTGCCGGTAGGCGTCAATGTGCTGACTTTTTTGAGCTGTGCAATACTGGGTGTTCCCGGACTTTTGTTGGCCTATGGGCTTAGTTTTATTCAAATCTATGTCTGAAAATGTCGAAGCTCATGGATAGGACTCGAAAAAAGTCAGATTGTTCCGATGAATATTGATAAGAATCAGATAATATCGCATTTACAAAGCAGATAGGGACTGCTATAATTCAGATACAAAATCCAATTCATCAAAAATTCCCCTTTTAAAACGATAAAATTGAATAACAGGGTGTGAGACCATGATTTTACAGATGACGCTGCTGCTATTTATGGCAGCAGCTGCCGTGAAAGATTACCGCAGTTATTGGGTTCCGAATGAACTCATACTGGCTGGGGCTTTAAACGGGTATATCCTGCGCTTTTGGGCAGATGGTTCCGGAGGCGTGATCGATGGTGCGGCAGGAATGGTGTTGATTTTCATCCTTTGTGCAGGTTTTTTTGTCTTGTCAATGTTTGGTGCCGGAGATTTGAAGCTTATGATGGCAATGGCTGTCTATATGGGGCCTGTAAAGTCTGTACGGATACTGATTGTGTCACTGGTATTTGGTGCGGTTATTTCACTGTTGAAAATGTTGAAATATGACATTTGCAGAGAACGTTTCAGATATTTGCTGCATTATGCGCAGCGCATACAAAGGCATGGAGCAGAACCTTATATGGATATGTCGCATCTACAGGGAAGAGAGCACTTTATCATACCGTTTGCTGTGCCGCTTTTTTTGGCACTGGCAGCAGAGGTTGTTGTTTGGAATATAGGTAGTTTGTGAGAGGTGGTGACCGAATGCGTTGAAAAATGTAACATTGCTGATACTGGAAAAACGAAAAAGTTATGGAGAAAGGCTTGCCGCATTTCTTGGACGTCAGGCATATTCGCCATTTAATATCCAACTGTATCTGGAACATCCGATATCGGATGAAAAGTGGAAAAAGGCAGATCTGGTATTGATAACTTCATCACTGATGGCGCTGTATGGGGAAAAAGTCAAAGAGGGGAATGTATGTATACTGGATGAAAGTGGACAAATAATCGGAATGGAAGGGAGGAATGTGTACAAATACCAATCAGCAGGGGTGATTTATCAAAGATTATTGGAATTTTGTGAGGAAAATGGATGGATGTTGCAGGGGGAAAGAAATCATGGAAAAAAGGAGTGTGTGTGTGCAGGGATATATAGGCCTGTGAATACTGAAAAGAGTTTTCTTAAGGTACTTGAAATGTGCAGACAGAAAGGCAAAATGGGGAATTTGCTGTATTTGAATTTTGAAACAGTGACGATATTTGAGCAGTATATGGAGGGGGAAAGAAGGCAGGAAGGATTATCAGAGATTATTTATTATGTAAAGCAAAGAAGCAGTAATTTGGGGATGAAAGTTGAAAGAATGGCTGTCAAAGGACCGGTGGAATATATTGCCGGGGCGGCGATGCCGATGGAGATGTGGGAATTGGAGGAGGAAGACTGGCGGTTTTGCCTTGAGAGGCTTTGTAAAGACACAAAGTACGATCAGATTTTGCTGGATTTCGGTACGGTGATGCCGCCGGGAATTGTTATGGACAGTTGTGATGAATGGTATGTAGCAGGGGAGCATGCGCCATGGTCGGAACAATTGACAGAACGTTTTTTGAAGGCAGCTGGGAAGGCAGCCGGAGAGGGCTTTTCAGAGAAGGTAAAAAGATTGAATGTTGAAGAATAGAGGGCGGGGATGAAGATATGGAGCAGTTTCAGAAATTGAAACAGCAGCTGCAGGAGACGGTGCGTCAGAGAATGGATATGAGCAGTGAATTATCGGATGCACAGATTGGGGAAATCATAGATTCGGTCATTATGGAAAAAAGCAGGGAAGTTTATATGAGTGCGGTTACGAAGCTGACACTGCGGCAGGAATTGTTCAATACGATCCGGAGACTGGATCTTTTGCAGGAGCTGATTGATGACAAAACAGTAACAGAAATTATGGTGAATGGGGCGGATGCGATTTTTTATGAAAGAGATGGCCGGATCTACACCTGGGACAGGCATTTTGAATCTCGGGAAAAATTGGAAGACGTGATCCAGCAGATTGTTTCACGCTCCAATCGACAGGTCAATGAATCAATTCCTATTGTGGATGCAAGATTGAAAGACGGATCCAGAGTGAACGTTGTCCTGGATCCTGTGGCACTCAACGGACCGATTCTGACAATCAGAAAATTTCCCGAGGAAGCGATCACAATGGAGGACTTGATCCGCTGGGAGTCCATCAGTCAGGAGGCGGCAGAATATTTGAAAGTGCTTGTGAAAGCAGGGTACAACATATTTATCAGCGGGGCTACCAGTACAGGGAAAACAACATTTTTGAATGTTCTGGCGGATTACATTCCTAAAACAGAGCGGGTGATCACCATTGAGGATTCTGCGGAACTTCAGATCCACGGAATAGAGAACCTGGTGAGAATGGAAGTGCGTCAGGCGGATGGTGACGGAGTCAGTAATGTGACACTGAGGGACCTGATCCGTACCAGTTTGAGGATGCGGCCGGACAGAATTATCGTTGGTGAGGTCCGCGGTGAGGAGGCATTGGATATGATCCAAAGTATGAATACCGGTCATGATGGCTCTTTGAGTACCGGTCATGCCAATTCTCCGCAGGATATGCTGTCAAGACTGGAGACAATGGCTTTATTTGCCTCGGATATACCGATTCAGGCAATCCGCAAGCAGATTGCTTCTTCTATTGACATTATTGTGCAGCTGGAAAGATTAAGAGACAGGTCAAGAAGAGTGACGGCGATTGCAGAAGTATTGGACTGTACAGAGGATGCCTATATTTTGAATCCGATATTTGAGTTTCATGAGCAGGATAATCTTGTGATGGAGAGCAGTTCTTACGGTGATATTCCGGAAAGGGTTGTCGGTCAACTGGAGCGAACAGGCTATCATTTGATGCACAGGCGTAAATTGCATGCAGCGGCCCTTGAGTCAGCGGAGATTTAGAGATGAATGAAAAACAAAAATTGTTGATTTCTGACAGTTTACAGGGCGTTCTTTTGGGATGTCTGATCGGATGGCTCTGTTACAGAAGCGTCGTTACCAGTCTTTTGGGGATCATGATCGTTCCGTTTTACATAAAGTATAAAAGGCGAATGAGGGAGAAAAGCAGGAAGCAGATGTTATGGCATGAGTTTAAAGATGCGGCGGCCATGCTGTACAGCAGTACGGCTGCAGGTGGCACCCTGGAAAAGGCGCTGAGAGATACTTGCTGTGATATGAAGACTTCAGACAGCAGTTATCAGGTGCTACTTCCGGAATTTGAAAGAATCTGCATGCATCTTGATCAGAACCGATCACTGGAAAGTGTTCTGGAAGATTTTGCAGTGAGAAGTGAGGATGAGGATATTGCGTACTTTGTGCGTGTTTTGACGGTAGCAAGAAAAAGCGGCGGTTCACTGTCATCTATCATCCGTCATACTGCGGATACAATGAATTTGCGAATGGAAATTAACAGTGAGATAGAGACAATTCTGGCAGGAAAAAGGGGAGAATGGCGGATTATGCTGATCGTGCCACCGGGGATTTTATGCTATATGAATATGTGCTCGTCGGAATATATGAATATTCTCTACACTGGGTTGACGGGAAGGCTGGTGATGACAGCAGCACTGATGGTCTATGCGGCAGCTCTTTGGACAGGTCATAAGATTTTGGATATTCATGTGTAGGAGGTGGAAAAATGCAGTTTTTCTGGTTTGGTGCAATATTACTTTGTGCGGCATTATTGCCTGTTTTTCTGGCAGAAAACTGGTGCCGTCGGCATAAAGTAAAGAAAATTTTTCCTGTGCCAAGAGGTATGGGATGGCTGCAGAGAACAGCTGTCTGGTTGTTGTGTCACCTGCCGGACACAATCAGCTGTTCAAGATGGCTGACAGGGTGTTCGGAGGACATCGTCGGAAAACTTTATCCGGGGATGAAAAAGGAGAAGTTTATCAGGCAGCATGTGATTCGAAAGATGATGGTTGGGTATGGCGGCATGCTGGCAATCCTGGCATTTATGATGATCTATGGTCTTTTGAATCAGACGCCGGAATTAAGCGGTAATAATCTTCAAAGGGATGATGCCGGAGGCAAGAGCCGGGAAGTGCAGGTATCTGCAGAGATAGAGGGTGTGACAGAAGAAAAGTCGCTGACAATTACCGTTGAACCGAGAAAATACAGTCGGTCTGAGCGGGAAGCATTGATGCGGGATGTGAAAGCTTATATTGATGCATGTCTTCAGGGGGATAACTCCGATCTGCAGCATGTGAATCGGCCGTTGTTTTTTCCATCTGATTTTCCGGGGGAGAATGTGACGATTGAATGGCAGCCGGAAGATTATAATCTGATCCGACAGGATGGCTCCTTGGGTGAATTGTCAGCGTATCAGCTGCCGATAAAGACAAAGGTAACTGCGGTGATCATCTATGATCAGGAAAAGGAATTTTACAGTAAAGAAATCTGCTTGACTGCACCGGAGAAATCAGATGAAGAAGTGTTGGATGAACAGATTCGGGAGGCCGTTCAGGCAGCAGATCAGGGATCGTCAGAGAAACTTACGCTGCATCTGCCGGATTCTGTGGGCGGACGGGTTGTTGAGTGGAAGTATCAGAAACAGTCACAGGCGGGAACTATACTTTTTATAGCCTTTTTGTTTTTGGCAGGCTGTATATGGTATCAGGATAATAACCTGAAAAAAAGACTTGAGGAGAGAAATGAACAGCTTTTGTATGCGTATCCTGGTTTTGTTCACAGAATGATCCTGATGTTGGGAGCCGGCATGACGGTAAGGAGAAGTTGGAATCGGTTATTGGATGATAATGAGCGATTGGACAGCGGTCATTTAAAAGAAGATTGGTTGTACAGAGAGATGAAATATACAAGAATTCAGATGGAGTCAGGCGTACCTGAAATACAGGCTTATCTGGAATTTGGACAGAGGATGGAACTGCAGCAGTATAAGAAGTTTTCTCAGCTGCTGATCCAATATATTAAACGTGGCAGTAAAGGCATGCAGGCGTTAATGCAGCAGGAAGCGGCTGAGGCTGAAAAGCAGAGGCGAGATCTGGCCAAACAGTTGGGAGAAACAGCAGGAACGAAGCTATTGATGCCGATGATGTTATTGTTGATCATTGTGTTGTTGATTGTTATGGTGCCGGCATTTTTGTCGATGTAAAGCGGGGAGTGTGTGGAATGAAAGATTTATGCAGAAGATTCTTTTATGAAGAAACAGCAGTTGGTGTTGTTGAGATGATATTGATTCTGGTGGTACTGATCGGACTGGTCATTATATTTAAACAGCAGCTGACATCTATTGTAAATTCTATTTTTAAGAAAATAACCAGTCAAAGTAATTCTATATGATGAAGAAAGGCGTTATGACGGTTTATTTTAGTCTTGTCTTTATGCTGGTGATGTCGTTTCTTCTAGTGCTTCTGGAATCAGACAGGCTATATATTTTGAGGACGGAAGGAGAACGATATGCTGATATGGCTGCGGAGATGGTATTTGCAGGGTATATACAGCCTTTGGCGGATTATTACAGTCTTTTCGGTGTGAACCATGGAGAAAAGAACAGTCAGCTTGAAAAATTTGATGATTATCTCAAGTTAAATATAACAGGAGAGGGAAAGACAAAAAGGCTGTTTCAGATGGATGGTGCGATTGAGGAAGTTGAGGTTGATGAATGGACCGGTTTTAAGGATAATGATTGGAAAGCACTGATGGAGCAGGTGAAATTATACGAAGAGGCGAGGACAATTCAGAGAGGCAGTGAGAAAGTGAGTCGTTTCTTTTCGGATTTGTCAGGGATGGATACAGACGAATCCGTTGGGGATTATTGCAGGCAGTTAGAGTCAAAGGGAGAAAGAATGGAGGCGGAAGAACAGGAAGCGAACAAGAAAGATGACGGGAATACGCCAAAGGACACAGAGATTCAGATGGAGGATCCGAGAGGCGGAATTACAAGATGGCTTAAAGGCGGTCTTCTGGAAATTGTTATGGGGGATCAGGCGGTTTCAAAGCAAAAAATAAGCACAGCAAGATGCTCATGGCAGACCTCGGAGGAGAAAAAAAGCAATGTCATTGTTCGATTTGATCGGTATAAAGAAGTAGCGGAAGCGGTAAAAGGTCAGAATCTTTTGTCACAGATACAGTCGGGAGTAAAAAATCAGAGTGATCAGATGATTCTGAACATGTATATATATGATCAGTTTAAAACATTGCGAAACAGCCGGCCTTCCGGAAAATCAAAAGATACCGCTTTGAATTATGAGATAGAGTATATTGCCTTTGGTCATGCTTCAGACAGGGAAAATCTGGAAAGTGCCGTGACAGCATGTTTTACGCTTCGGACGATTTTGAATCTGGCTTATCTGTATTTAAGCCCGGATAAAGATGCAGATCTTCAGCGGGTTGTGCAGGGGCTGTCTGCAGCAGGAATGATTCCTGTAGCGGGAGAGGTGCTGAAATTATTATTAATGATCTGCTGGGCTTCGGCAGAGGCGGCCGTGGATTGTGCAGGGCTGGCAGAGGGCGGCAAAGTCCCTTTAATGAAGGACAGAAATACATGGAATATGTCCGTTGAACAGCTGCTGCATGCTGCCGCAGGCGGCGGAAAAGCCTCTGAATATTTCAAATCAGGTACAAAAGGATGGGATTATCATCAATATCTGATGTTGTTTTTAATGCTGACACCGACAGAGAAAAAAATCATCAGAATGACACAGCTGATAGAGAACAATGTGTGGCTTATGAAAGGTTATGAAAACTTTCAATTGAAAAATTGTGCCGTAAAGGCCAGCTTTTCGGGAAAAATCGATGTGAAGCCATTTTTTTGGAAATATCCGCAGAAGATACAGTATCGTTTTCATACAGAATATGCTTATTGATTTTACGGAAAGGAGGCGAAGAAGAATGCTCTTTTTTTACAAGTCACACACACCTATTTTCTCATACACGGGACACTTAAAAAAAATATATAATGCAGTCAAATGCACGATCCCAACCCAAATTTTAAAAAAAGGTGTTCAGTGGAAGAAATATTTAAAAAATAAAAAGGCAATCGGAGAAACAGATAACAGTAAAAAAAGAGCAGTCTCCTTCGCCTCCTTTGCGGGCAGTCTGACTGTGGAGGCGGCGCTGGTCCTGCCGATATTTCTAAGTGCCATGCTTTTATTATCAGGTTTGTTTCATGCGATGTCTGTCTGCAGTCAGGTGAATCATTATTTATGTATGACAGGAAGAAAAATAGCTGCGTACAGTCGATCTGAAAAAGGTGTGGATCAGGGAACCTTATATCAGCTGTTTTATTCGGAAATAGGCGGGAGCGGTATAGACAGCGATGATATAGCAGGCGGATATGCAGGCCTTATTCCGAGGGCAGAATCGTCTGAACAAGGGCGTCTGATGAAGCTGTCCATCCGATTTGGTATAAGAATGCCCGGATATTTGCTGCCGTCACGAACAATTTGGACTGTGGAAACCGTTTATATACGGCCGTGGACAGGGGAATCTGCGGAAATGTACAGCGGTGCAGGTGAATATGGACAATCAGGACAGGTTTATGTGGCTGAAAATGGTTCTGTTTATCATAGAGATTTATCATGTACGTATCTTGCTTTGTCCATTCATGCCTGTTCGATGTCATCGGTTCAGCATTTAAGAAATCAATACGGAGCGCGTTATGTGCAATGTGAGAGATGCGGACATGTAAGTGATAAAAACCAGACAGTTTTTATTACCGATAGGGGAACCGCCTGGCATACGGATCGCCATTGCAGCGGGTTGAAACGAACAATGGATGGCATGAGCCAGAAGGAGGCAGAGCAAAGCGGACTTCGGCCATGTTCACGATGTGGAGCGAGTGGAGGTGGAGATGCTTAGTGCGTGCATGATATTGCTGCTATATCCATTGATAGCGGATATAAGAAAAAGCAGATTTTATATAGGACCGGTGCTTATTTGCACTTTGATACTGATGGGAATTGGTATTGTAAGGGGAAAAATAACACTTTTTTCAGTTTTAACAGGATGGATTCCCGGAATGATGATGGTTATGATGAGTCGATGGACAAATGGAAAAATCGGAGAAGGGGACGGCATTGTTGTCGCAGCAATGGGGATGCTGATCGGCTGGTATGAGATATTGCTTCTGTTTTCTCAGGCGTGTTTTCTAAGCGCCGGTTATGGACTCTGGTTGATGGTTGTAAGAAAAAGCGGAAAAAACAGAGCTTTCCCGTTCATTCCTTTTTTGTTTATGGCTGTACTGTTTTTTTCGTTTTTCGGGCAATGAAAGGAAGGTCCTTATGAGGAAGGTTGAGGGGAGTATGACAGTTGAGGCATCATTGCTTATGCCGATGGTAATCTTTATTCTTGCAGGTCTATGCTATAGCTTTTTCTTTATGCATGATTATATTGTAATGCAAAATGAGGGATATCGGCGGACAGAGGCAGAATTATGGCATCGTGAGACCGAGGAAGATATGCCGGTGTTTATGATGTCGGTTTTGCTGGATGGATCCGGAAAGAGCATATTGCAGCAGGCGGCGGACTGGGTGAATCATCAGTCCCGTGCGCATTTGGTTCTTCAGGGAGAATTGAAGATCCCTGTACCCGGCATACAAAGCTGGACAGGAGGTGTGCTGAAGACCAGACAGGAAGCGGATGCGATAAGGGTAGATTATACAAGAGACAGGGTGTTGGCGGCATTAAAAAGAGAACAGTAAAATGAGAAGGTGAGTGCATGGAAATAGCTTATAGCGGTGATGCTTTTCATACATATATGGTGATCAGCAGTGAGGAATGGGGGGAAAACGAAGATGAAGAAAAGATGATGAGTAATCAGAGTGCACAAGTGCTTCTTCCCTTTCAGGTACAGAGATTGAATGATAGAAAAAATTACTGCTACGATATCAGCGGACGGATGGAATTTCGAAGCTATATTGAAAGAAAGCAGGCTGATCGGTCAATGATTAAAAGTGTTATCCGTTTTATAGCTGGGTTGGATCAGGCCGTTGAGGAATATCTTCTGATGCCGGACGGCTTATTATTGCAGCCGGAATGCATGTATCTTGAAATGCCGGAAGAGAATCTGAGAGCGGCCTATATTCCGGGAAGAAAAGAAGATTTTTCGAAACAGTTAAAAGAATTGACAGCATGGCTGTTGGAAAATACATATCATGAGGACAGAGAAGGTGTTTTACTGGCTTACGAATTATATAAAAGCGTTCAACAGGAGAACTTTTTGCCGGGACGGCTTAAGGAACTTCTGAGAGAAGAAAAGAGGGAAAATGTCCAAGGAGAATTGGATATGGAAACCAATAAAACCTTTGTTGAAGAAGCAAGTGATAAGGGGCAGCAGAGAGAAGAAGTCGATGCTGACAGTAAAGAACCGGCAAGCAAGAAGCTTATACAGGGGAAGAAAGCAATAGCATGGAAAATTCTGTCGGGTATTGTGGTTGGCGCAGCCGTTGTGTCTTATATTTGTGGCTGGACGGGGAAGCTGTTGCAGACGGCCGGAATGACAGTATCCGCAGAGTGGGTGACGGCAGTTTTTATACTCGGGGCAGGAATCAGTGTATTATACCGTCTATTGAGTAGGCGAACAGGTCCGAAAGAAGTGAACGTGGAGAAAAGAGATCCGGATCATCATGACTTGTTTGAGGGCGGTGGTGTGTATGCTTTTACGGATGAAACGGGAGATGATATTTGGAATACAGATGAGAATAAAACAATGCTGTTATCGCGTTCGGAAAATCAGATAAGACTGCTTAGCCTTGATAAAAAGATTGCGCCGGATTTAGTGTTGGACAGATTCCCCTGTATGGTTGGCAGTCTGCAGGCGGAAGATGTATATGTGATTCCTGTCAGAGGAATAAGCAGGAAGCATGCAAGGATTGAAAAAACAGAGAAAGGCATTTATTTAATGGATCTGAATTCGACAAATGGAACACGAATCAATGGAGAAGAACTGAAGAAAAACGAGAAAAGAAGGTTGATGGCTGAAGATATTATTGAATTTGCAGGTGTTCGCTATATGTTTTGCTGATTGGGGCGAAGACTGAAAGGCAGAGGGGGATTATCATGAGAAAAAGACATTTATTAAAAAAAGCAGGAACATCGTTGATCGCAGCAGCGTTGATGCTGTCTTGTACAGCATCTGCATATGCTCAGGAAAAAGAATCAGGGGCAGCAGAAGATGCACTGGAAGCATCAGACGTTATTGATATTACGAAACAAGGGTCTATTACTATTTATAAATATGATATGACATCAGCAGAAGCGGCGGGGGTATATACGGAAGGCAGTCATCAGGCAACCGGTGAGGCGGATCCGGCACTACAGGAGATAATGTCACCGTATGCAGTTGAGGGTGTGGAATTTTCATATTTGCGATGCGGGGATATAGAGACGTATAGTTATAATGGAGGAGCCGCTGTGAAACTGGTCTATGAGATACCGGAAGAACTGCGTCGTATACTGGGTTTAAAAGAGGCAGATGCTGTTTCTATGTCGGATGAAAAGGTTTCTTCGCAATGTCTGCATACAGGCGTATGGCATTATACGAGTCAGCAATTGAATGATGCATTAAAAAATGGACTTGAAAATGAGAATATTAAAACGAAGAGTGCACTTGAAAATTATTTAAGCACATCTGAGAAGTCAGAGAAAATGACCTTAACAGACCAGTTTGGATACACCTATGCGGATAAACTGCAGACGGGATTGTATTTGATCGCGGAAACAAAAGTGCCTGAACAGGTGACGGCAACCTGTAATCCTTGGCTGGTATCATTGCCATTTACCAATGAAGGCGGTGATTGGAATGATGAAAAAGGCGGAGAAAAATGGCTTTATGATGCGGTATGCTATCCGAAAAATCAGACAGGCAATCCTACATTGGATAAGCTGGTTAGACAAAGCCCTGACTGCGGTGGGGACGGTGGTTATGATTCAACAGAAACCGTATCAGAAGGGGATGTTCTGGATTATCTGCTTGTGTCAAAAATACCACATATCACAAGTCAGGCAACATGGCTGAAAATGTATACATTTAAAGATACATTGTCAAAGGGACTTACCTACAATAAGGATGTCAAAATAGCTTTATACAGCCATGAGGAAGATGCGATAAACAACAAAACAGAAAAGGCAGAGGCAATTTGGACAACTAATGAATTTACGCAGAGTGCATTGAAAGATGGAAAAAGCGGACAGACGGTGCTGACTATTTCTATGACAGATAAAGGCCTGGAGAAGATGAATCATCCGGAACAGGGCTTTTCTGATTATTATATGGTGGTCTATTATACAGCAAAAGTTAATTCTGACAATACAACTGTACTGGGAGATGATGGTAATGAGAATGATGCTGTACTGACCTGGAAGCGTACGTCCGAGAAATACTTTAATACATTGGAAGATCGATGTGTGGTTTATGCCTTTGGTTTAAATTTAAATAAGACTTTCTCAGATGGCAAAGGAAATGCGGCAAAGGCGGCTTTTACACTTTTTAATAAGGACAATCAGGTCTATGTTGTGGCTGAAGAAGCTACGGGCGGCACATATTATGTGACGGGCAAAACAAACATGAAGGAGCAGGCAACAATTTTCAGACCGGCAGAATCCGGAAAACTGCTGATCAATGGCATTGAAGGTGATAACTACCAGTTGACGGAGTGTTCAACTGATAACGGTTACAGTATTCTTAAAGAAGGCATTATGATCACAATCAATAGTACAACAGAGACCATTATTCCGTCAGTGGCCGGGACAACAGGTCTTGAGGCTGCGACGGATGCAGGGCAGGCGATCAATAAAAACTATAACGGCGGAATTGTGGATGCAGAGGGTGTCAATGTTTCTGAAAGCAAAGGTGTTCAGCGGCTGGAAAATGCCAATGGTCGGACAATTGGCAAAACAGATATGTATGAGGGGGATAAGATCAGTGCATCAGCCTCTGTAGATGGTATTGATGCAGCAATGAGTGATGCAGATGGATCCGTTAATGCACGTGTGAATCTGAACATCCTGAACAGTAAAACGTTTTTATTGCCGCAGACAGGCGGTACAGGTTTATATGCGGCAACCATTATCGGGGCAATTGCAATCGGATTGGGATTTGTACTGACAAGAAAGAAGAGACAGCAGGCTTAGAGATGCGTTATGGGACGAAAGAACAGAAAACGATTTGAATGGGTACCGTATTTGTGTATTGCGGCAGGTCTATTATGTATGCTTTATCCTTATTGCAGTGAATATATTTTTCAGAATAGAACAGCTTCTGTTATTTCGACCTATGAGCGTGCCTCAATGGCGTTGGAAGAAAGTCAACATCAGGAGATGCTTGAGCAGGCACAGCACTATAATGAGTATTTGGCCGGCAGCCAGGAAAAATTGACAGATCCGTTTCAGATGAAAAAGAGTGAGGCCAATGATCTGATGTATGATCAATTACTGAGTACAGGCGGCTCGGATGTGATGGCTTATATCGAAATTCCAAAAATCAATGTTGTATTGCCGATATACCATGGAACGTCATCACAGGTCTTGAGTAAAGGGGTCGGACATCTGGAAGGCACGTCGCTTCCGGTAGGCGGTCAAGACACGCATACAGTTTTAACCGGGCATACAGGGCTTGATCAGGCCAGGCTGCTCAGTGATTTAAATGAAATTGAAGAGGGGGATGTATTCTGCATTTATGTGCTGGGAGCGTGTTTAAAATATCAGGTGTTTGATGTTGAAACGGTCCTTCCGGATGATACAGATGGTCTGCAAATCATAAAAGGTGAGGATAGAGCAACGTTGGTAACGTGTACACCATATGGAATTAATACGCATAGACTTCTGGTACATGGGAGGAGAATGGAAGAAGGTTTTGCAGATGTTGAGGCTCCGGGTGAGAAGACCGAACACAGCAGAGATTCACAATGGCAGAAACGATATCAATACGCAGCTTTAATAGGAGGTCTTTTGATTATAGGTATTATTCTGCTTTTTTCACAGGATATTTTAAAAATTGCAGGCATTTGTCTGATGATATCAGGAACATTTCTATTTATATCACCTGAACTTATGCAGACCGCTCAGAAAGTGAAGATGCAGATTGTGATTCAGACCTATGAAAAATCAGAAGAAACGCAGAAACAACATCAGGAGGAAAGTGCGCTGTATCAAAAAATGGTTACCTACAATCAGACAATTTATCGTGAGCAGCAGAAAGGACTCGACAATTTAGGCGAGGATGGGGCAATGGAGAACTTTGAAAATGAAATGATCGGGGTTCTCGAGATACCTGCTATGAATCAGGATTTTCCGATTTATGCGGGTGCAACAGCAGAGCATATGTCGGAGGGCGTGGCCGTGATGAAAGATACATCGCTTCCAGTTGGCGGAGAGGATACAAATTGTGTGATTGCCGGACACAGAGGATATAACAGAAGTAAGACATTTTTTAAAGATATAGAATACCTATCTGCGGGTGATCGGATATATATTAAAAATTCATGGGAAGAATTAGTCTATGAAGTGGAGAAAATCGATATTGTAACGCCAAATGATGTAGATGCAGTAAAAATTCGGCCCGGAAAGGATATGGTGACATTGTTGACCTGTCATCCGTATGGTTCGAATGGAAAATATAGATATCTAGTTTATTGCAGCAGAGTTAAGGACGCAGGGAAGGATGACCGTAAGAAGGAAGTATCTTATGCTTATAAAGATCATATTGTTGCTTCGGACGGACAGATTTATTCGTTATCATCAAAAGATATTCAGAAAGAAAAATATTTTAGATGGTTATGTGCAATTATTTTGTTTTTGATAATGGCAGCCATGAAAATAAAAGATATGTGGAGGAAAAGGAGGCAGACATAGATTGCGAAGAAAGAAAAGAACAGGAATATTGACTTTTTTGGTTTTTCTCATTTTTGTTTTTTCCATGGTTGTTTGGGCGTCAGATGGAATCGAAGGAGAACGGATGGATACAGAAGATACAGAGACAGAAAGCGTGATTCGGGAAAGTGAGGACAGGGAAAGTCAGATCCAGGAAGAATCTGAAGGCATAGCCGGTGAAACATTTACGGAAAACGATGTGGAAACAGAAACAGGGATTGAAGATTCCTATGTGTATGATGGAGAAGTTTTCTCGGAAGTGAATGAATACAGCGCACGTGCGGTGACAAAAGGTAAAATTGATTATACATATTGGGCGATTCATCAGGGAGCAGGTTTTGGAAATATTCTTGAGGATGGACGTGACCTGGATCATGTCGGCTGTATTATGCTGAAGGTGGGAAATACCTGGAAAACGGCTTACTGTGTCCATCATAATGCTGATTTGAAGGGTGGCCATGAATATGCGGATACAGCGTCATATTTGACAGATTCGAATAAAAAGAGACTGACAGGTCTGGCTTTATATTATGGTTTTCGTTTTTCTGGTTGGAATCCGGATAAAAAAACTGTTCCGGGGGATAGCGATAAAGGAAAATATACAGCAACGCAGGTGATGATATGGATGATAGAAAGAGGCTGGTATACGTATGATGCGAATACATATGCTTTTCAATTGAATACAAAGGCAATCAATGCAGCAAAGAAAATCTGTGATAAATCGGATCAGAGCCCTGTCGGAAGTTCCTATGACTATTTTAAAACGATATATAGTAAAATGCAGACATTTGGTACAGTGCCGTCTTTTACTTATCGGAGTGAGAACAGTGCGCAGGTCAGGAATATGGGGTATGACTTTCAAACAAACCAATATGTTCTCAAACTGACGGATACGAATAACGTTTTGTCCATGTATGATGTCAGTGAAGTGCCGAATGGTGTAACAGCCCAAAAGACGGGAAATACACTTAATTTATATTCATCAGTACCAATCACATCTGCGGGTGTGATAAAGTTGTCAAAGAAATCCTTCAAAGCGGAGAAAGCTGTGATTGTGTGGTCAGACCAGACAATAAGCGGTTATCAGCAAATTGGAACTTACAAAGAGCCGGAAACGGCAGATTTGAATACCTATCTGAAGATAACAGCGCAGTCTGTAACGATGACGGCTGAAAAAGTATGGAATGACAGTGATAATATTTATGGGAAAAGGCCATCAGAACTGATGGTAGATTTGTATCGTGGTCAAAGTAAAGGGGATAAAGCTGTGCTTGTAAAAACGGTCATATTAAATGCGGAAAATGAATGGCAGTTTACAGTTTCAGATCTTCCGCAGAAAGATTCCGCAGGCGGACATATTTATTATATGTTTACAGAGCGAGAGACAGCGGGGTATACAGCGGAGACAACAGAGAGTACAGCCGGGACGCGTCATTGGAAGTTTACGTTCACCAATACATTAAATAGCGGTCATCTGCAGCTGCTTAAGAAGTCATCTGATGAGGCGCTTACAGGTGGGAATCCCTGTTATACACTGTTAAATGCAGAATATGGGGTTTATACAGATAGAAACTGTACCAATAGTGTGGGTGATCTGATCACGGGTGAAAGTGGATGGTCCAATACACTGACATCACTTGCTGCGGGAACATACTATGTCAAAGAGAGAAAGAAGCCTTCCGGGTATAGAACAGATGATGCTGTTCATGAAGTAATGATAAATGAGGGCGAGACAACCGTGATAACATTGACAGATGAGCCAATCATCAGCTGGGGACAGTTTCGAATTGAAAAATCAGCATTGGATGGTGCATCAGTATCTGATACAATTCCATTAACAGGAGCGGAATTTACCATTGATTATTACAGAGAAACAGGGGTAACAAAGGAAAACATTTCCGATAAGGTACCATTAAAGACCTGGGTTGTTGCTGTGAAAAAAACATTTGATGGTCAGAACACTTCGTATAAGGCGGAATTAGAGGATACATATCTGATTGCAGAAAAGAGTGACGAACTTTTCAGGGATAGGATGGGGAAGGCGGTACTGCCTCTTGGAACAATTGCAATTCGAGAAACAAAGGCAGCAGAAGGCTATTTGCTGCAGGGGTATGTCGATGATGTTGATGGAAGACGGCTGAACAATTACCCTGGGGAATCAGTTATCATCAATCTGGCAGATGACGGTGAAAGGGCATCGTTTTTGGGAGAAGACGGATTGAAATACAGTAATCCTGTTTTCAGGGTGACAAATGAATTGCATAAATGTAGTATACAGATTATGAAATCCTCCGTAGATGGAAAGCCGTTGGAGAATGTGATATTTGGTCTGTACGATGAAAGTCGACAGAAAATCCTGGAAAGTCAGACGAGTCAAGATGGCAGGATAATATTTTCGGAGCTGCTTCCAGGAAAATACTGGTTAAAGGAAGAAAAAACAGGAAACGGACAGCAGCTGCTGAAAGAACCAATGGAAATCGTGCTGCCGATGGTATTAACAGAGCAGGACGTTGAAAAACTAAAAATTGATAAAAGTCAGCTGGTCTATGATGAAAATCAGCAGGTATTTAAATTGTATGACAGAATTTTTGAGATATCAAATGCAGGAAATTTAGTATTACCGATGACAGGCGGTGATGGATTGGTCTTATTTGACATTTTGCTTTTGGCAGCCGCTCTGCTGCTGCTGATCGGCGTCTGCTTGTTTGTATATCGTAAGGGGAAAACAACTGCCCGATGAGTATTCGACAATTGTAAGCGAATATGGTATGATTCTTCTATATCATCTGAAAATTCAGGCAATCAATGATGGAGGAAAGTATGCAGCAATATGATCGAGGATATAGAAGAAACGCTTTATGGCAGATGTCACCTGTGAATACATTGATTATTGTGATTAATGTACTGGTATTTGCGGGACTCAGTTTTCTGGGAGATACAACAGATGTCCGATTTATGTATAATCATGGTGCCAGTTTCTGGCCGGCAATTATTGAGGAACATGAGTATTACAGACTGCTGACATGTACATTTATTCATTTTGGAATCAATCACTTATTGAATAATATGCTTGTATTGGCCTATATTGGTGATAATCTTGAGAGAGCACTTGGGAAGATTAAGTATTTAATTGTTTATCTGGCAGCCGGTGTGGGATCAAGTGCAGTGTCAGCAGTCTGGAGTATGATGAAAGATGAATACAGTGTATCGGGAGGTGCTTCCGGGGCTATTTTTGGTGTTGTCGGTGCACTTTTGGTTATTGTTATAAGAAACAGAGGACAACTGGAAGATTTAAATAGTCGTCAGTTGATGTTGTTTGCCGGATTCTCGATTTATCATGGTGTGATGAGTGCAGGTATTGATAATATGGCACATATCAGTGGTTTTGTGATCGGTGCTTTATTGGGCGGACTTCTCTACAGGAGAAAGCGGTATCGGAAGCAGAATACAAAACGAGCTGCCGGAACCTGGTAGGGATTTTACAGACAGGTGACCGTGATGGGCAGAAACAATGGATTGAACGATTGCAAGTCCAAGCCCGGTGCCGCCTGTCTTATAGGACACAAAAGGCTCAAAAATGTGGGCCTGCTGTTCGGGTGTCATGCCGTTGCCGGTGTCACTGACAGAAAGCATAAGATGATTGCAGTCATCGGAGAAAGCAGATAAGGTAATTTGACCGCCGTCAGGCGAAGCTTCGGCTGCATTTTTCAGAAGATTAATGAGTGCCTGTCGAATCAGTGACAGATCAGCCCGTATGGCAGGCAGATTGGGAGCAATGTGAAGATATAAGGCAATATGCTGTGCGTGCAGAACGGGCAAAAAGGATGTATAAAGCTCATTAAGCAGAGGCTGCAGACTGCATAGTGTCAGTTGGGGCTGACGTGCAGTCCGGTCGTAATTCAGCAGACGTTGGATATCTGAAAGATCATTCTGGATTTCAGTGAAGTCTGAATCTTCTTTCAAGAAATCGTATCGGGCTGCAAGCAGCTGAAGCCGGCTGGAAATCAGTGTCAGAGAATTATTAATTTCATGTCGAAGTGAAGCATTGCCTCTGGTGGAATCGTAAGTCATCTGAAAACCTCCTTTGTGATGATTTAATAAGGAAAAAGCATCTATAATAATAAAAGCCTGTTTCCGCTTTTTTGTGACAGAAAATTAAAAAAAAGCTGTTAAGATTTTTCAGTCGTGGTAAAATGGAGATTAAGAGCATTGAAAATGTAAAAACATCAGGAGGTAATCAAGATGATCGACAGAGATTGTATTTTTTGCAAAATAGCAGGTGGTGATATCCCTTCATCGACGGTATACGAGGATGAACAGTTCAGAGTACTGTTGGATCTGTCACCGGCAACAAAGGGACATGCCCTGATTTTGCCTAAACAGCATTATGCTAATATTTTTGAGATTGATGAAAACATATTAAGAGATTTGATTGTTCTTGCTAAGAAAGTGGCATCTGCAATGAAAGAAACTTTGAATTGCGATGGCGTGAATATTGTACAGAACAACGGCGAAGCAGCAGGCCAGACTGTGTTCCATTTTCATATGCATATCATTCCGAGGTACAAGGATGATGGTCAGGTAATCGGATGGGAGCCGCATACTTCAGATCCTGAAGTACAGGCACAACTGGCAGAGAAGATTGGTCAGGCAATCCATTAAATAAAAATGAATCATTAGATATAAGCAAAAGCACGACAGAGAAAATGATAATCAGGAATAAACAGTGACTGATCATTTCTGTCGTGCTTTTTAGATTCGGTATTCAGGATCAGACAGAGGCTAACTGATCGATCAGATCAGCGATAATTGGAATTGCCTGATTTTGCTGACTTGATGCCATTTGCTTCTGATAATTCTCACGGTCGGAGTAGACCTGATGAATTGTGTCAAGGAATTTCTCGTTTGTAATCTCTTCTTCAGGGAGAAGATAACTAAAGCCTTGTTTCTGGAAAGATTCTGCATTCAGAATCTGGTCGCCTCTGCTGGCAGCGGCTGGCAGAGGAATCAGAATATTCGGTTTGCGGAGTGCGAGAATTTCACATATGGCATTGGCACCTGCACGGGATATAATGAGATCTGCAGCAGCAAGAAGATCGCGAAGTTCTTCTTTGATGAATTCATACTGCACATAACCGGTCACATTGTTGAGCGATTTGTCAGTTTTGCCTTTGCCGCATAAATGGATCACCTGAAAATCTTTTAATAATTCCGGAAGTACAGCGCGAACTGCTTCATTGACAGCAACGGCACCAAGGCTCCCACCCATAATCAGGATAACCGGTTTATCAGATGTCAGGCCACAGAAATGAAGTCCGCGGCTGCGGTCACCTTCAAAGAGTTCACTTCTGATGGGAGAACCGGAGAGAACAGCCTTATCGGAAGGCAGATACTTAAGCGTCTCCGGAAAATTGCAGCAAACTTTGGAGGCAACAGGGATACAGAGTTTGTTGGCCAGGCCGGGTGTCATGTCAGATTCGTGAATGATCACAGGAATCTTCAGGGCATGTGCAGCGCGGACAACAGGAACGGCAACAAATCCGCCTTTTGAAAAGACTACATCCGGATGAATCTTCTTCAATCGGGAACGTGCCTCGAAATAACCTTTGATGATTCTAAAGGGATCAGTAAAGTTCTTTAGGTCGAAATATCGGCGGAGCTTACCGGTGGCAATTCCGTAATAGGGTGTCTTTGTCTCCATGATCATGCCTTTTTCCATGCCTTCATAAGACCCGATATAGGAAATATCGTAGCCGCGGTTTTTCAGCTCCGGCATCAGAGCAATATTAGGCGTAACATGACCGGCCGTTCCACCGCCTGTTAAAACTATTTTTTTCATAATTCACGGCTCCTTTGTGATGATAATTTATAAAATTATGGTAACTGTTCAGCGCTAACCTCCAAATGCTTCGCATTTTGTCGGTGTGGCGTATCCGCCAAATGGATTTATGTTCAAGAGTGTTCATTCATGCAAGCATGCTTCGCACTTTTGAACATAAATCCGCTTGGCTCTGAACAGTTACAAATTATGCCTGATGGCTGGCTTTGTAAGCCTTTAAGGCCTGAGCAAGCTGATCCGGACATGATGTACCGCGATTACCGCAGTTGATGCCTTCAAGTGTCTTGATGACGTCGTCAACGCTACGGCCAACAACAAGACGTGCAACACCCTGTGTGTTTCCCATACATCCGCCGATGAATTCACAGCTTGTTACGATGTTGTTGTTATCAACTTCAAAATCAATTTCACGGGAACATGTTCTGCTTGTAGCGTATCTCATAATTAAATAACCTCACTTTAAATATTAATGTATTTTTATTTGGTTTCTAATGCATTATATCAGATAATGGCGCAAATTCAAAGCGGTCTTTGCAGTTTTTGAATGGCTGGATTGTTCTCTTGACTTCCTGCACTTTCATAGTAAAATAGGATTGAAAGTTTGAAAATTTGGAGGATTACAGAATATGTTAGGTATTATAGGTGCAATGGATCAGGAAGTGAGCATCCTGAAAGAGAAAATGGAAGTGAAGAAGATTGATAAGAGAGCTTCCATGGAATTCTATGTCGGGATTTTAAACGGCAAAGAGGTTGTTATTGTAAAATGCGGTGTCGGCAAGGTCAATGCTGCTGTCTGCACACAGATTCTTGCAGATTGCTATCAGGTAGAAGCGGTGATCAATACAGGTGTGGCTGGCAGCCTGAGAGCGGAGATTAATATTGGTGACATTGTTGTTTCAACAGATGCACTGCAGCATGATATGGATGCAACAGGATTTGGGTATGAACCGGCTGAGATTCCATTGATGGGTAAGAAGACTTTTGAGGCCGATGCTTCACTGCGCAGTCTGATCGCAGAAACATGTCGTGAAGTGAATCCTGAAATTGGTGTATTTGAAGGTCGTGTTGTAAGTGGTGACCAGTTTATTTCCGATGGCGATGTGAAGGACAGACTGGTCAGAATGTTTGCACCATACTGCACAGAGATGGAAGGCGCAGCGATTGCGCAGGCAGCATGGCTGAACCAGATTCCTTTTGTTATTATCAGAGCAATTTCAGATAAAGCTGATGGAAGTGCACATATGGATTATTCCGAGTTTGAAGCCAAAGCAATCGAACATACCGTGAGACTGGTGGAAGCTGCCGCTGCAAAGCTTGCATAGGTATTATTCCAGCTTCAATAATTCAGTCACGATTTGACGAAGTATTAGGCTTATGGACAGCAATGTCGGGAAGACGACAGGAAAAAGAAAGATTCCGTCAGGTTATGTTGATGAATTGCAAGTGGCAAAGGGCACAATATTGATTATAATTAAGTGCAAATAAAATGAAGGGGGCACTTAATTATGAAAGAATGGATCGTTTTACAGGGATGGCCATTGTATCTTATGCTTGGGATGACGGGATTAGGTCTGTTGGGAAGCATATTGAGCCGTATATTTTATGGAAGGCTTGCAAGAGAGGCACAGTTGTGTGGAACATCGGATTATCCGATGCTGCATTATATAAGGCAGAAGTACAGCAGTTATTATAAGCTGGGTATGCGTCCGGGCAATGCGGAGGCACTTGTAAAAAGATATCTTGCATTACATAGGGTTGGACCGTTGGCATTGTACAGCTGGAAAGAAGCAGGGAACTTTATGATGGGTGCCGTTATGCTGACGGGACTTATCCGCGGTATTTACAGATTTCAGACGACCATGCAGACGGGGCCTGCATTGATGGATATTGGCATAGGACTGGTTCTGGCATTGGGATTGCGGTTGACCGGGAAGATTTTTAGTGTTGAACGTCTGCAGGTGATCACGCTGAATGCGATTTGTGATTATCTGGAGAATTATTTGAAGAGCAAGCTGGACGGAGAATATGGTTATGGTCCACAGACAGAAACACCGGATCATTATGCCCGGGCTTTGAAAGAAACAGCAGCATCCCGAACAAAGTCGGGACTGCGTCCGACAACCGTTCGACGGATGCCGGCTGAACGTTCGGAAACGGTCGACAGTACAGTGGATGCGAAGATTGTGGAAGATGTGCTGAAGGAGTTTCTGTGCTGAAAATATAGTCCGAATTATTGATAAATAGTATCTGATTTGGTATGATTAAATAGAATTAATTAAAGATAAAATTGGAGGAAGAAAAATGGCAAATAAGGTTACATTTGATTATTCAAAGACTGCCGAATATATTAGTGAGGGCGAGATAACAGCCATGAAGCGTATTGCGGAGGATGCGAAGAAGCTTCTTCTGAGCCGTGAAGGCGAAGGCAATGATTTCCTTGGATGGATCGATCTTCCGGTGGATTATGATAAGGAAGAATTTGCACGTATTCAGAAAGCAGCGGCAAAGATACAGAGCGATTCAGATGTCCTGCTTGTTATCGGTATTGGTGGTTCATATCTTGGAGCCAGAGCAGCCAATGAATTCCTGGGACACAATTTTTATAATATCATTCCAAAGTCAATGAGAAAGACACCTGAGATTTATTACTGCGGTAATAATTTAAGCAGTGCGTATATTAAGGGATTGATGGATGTTATTGGAGACAGAGATTTTTCTATCAATATGATTTCCAAATCCGGAACTACAACAGAACCTGCAGTTGCTTTTAGAGTTTTCAAGAAGATGCTTGAAGAGAAATACGGCAAAGAAGAAGCTGCGAAGAGGATTTATTGCACAACAGATAAAGCAAGAGGCGCACTTAAGAGCCTGGCAACAGAAGAGGGATATGAGTCATTTATCGTGCCTGATGATGTAGGTGGTCGTTTTTCTGTTCTTACTGCGGTTGGTCTGCTTCCGATTGCAGTCAGCGGTGCAGATATTGAACAGCTGATGGCCGGCGCTGCATCCATGCGAAAAGTCTGCCTTGAGAATGCCTTTGAAGAAAATGATGCACTGCAGTATGCAGCAGTCAGAAACATCCTTTTAAGGAAAGGCAAGAGTATTGAGATCACAGCAAGCTATGAACCTTCCGTCCAGTATATCGGAGAATGGTGGAAACAGTTATATGGTGAAAGTGAAGGTAAGGATAAGAAGGGAATCTTCCCTGCCTCAGTTACATTGACAGCGGATCTGCATTCCATGGGACAGTTTATTCAGGATGGTTCTCGTCTGATGTTTGAGACAGTACTTTCAGTAGAAGATCCGGGAGCAGAGATTATTCTTGAAAAAGAGGATGTCGATCTGGATGGATTGAACTATCTGGCTGGCAAGTCTGTAGATTTCATTAATAAGAGCGCGATGAACGGTACAATTCTGGCACATACAGATGGACAGGTACCGAATCTGATGGTGAAGATACCGGCGCAGAATGAATTTTATCTTGGTGAGTTATTCTACTTCTATGAATTTGCCTGCGGTGTCAGCGGTTACATACTGGGTGTGAATCCATTTAACCAGCCTGGTGTTGAAAGCTACAAGAAGAATATGTTTGCATTGCTTGGTAAGCCGGGTTATGAAGACATGACAGAAGCTTTATTAAAGAGATTATAAATCATTTTTAAGAGGGCGCAGGGAATGATTTCTCTGTGCTCTTTTCGTGAAGAAGAGAGATTCTCTGACAGCAAAGAAAGTCGAATATTCAATGGAATCAGAGAATATATATGGGTGTGAAATGCAGGAGGACAGAATGAAGAAACTGATAAAAAACGGAACCATTGTATTGGAAGATAAGGTTATACAAGGAGATTTACTGATAGAGGATGAAGTGATCGCTGAAATCGGACAGAATTTAGATGCGGAGGGCGGACAGATCATCGATGCGACCGGGTTGGTTGTATTGCCTGGCGGTATTGATGTGCATACACACTTCAATATTGATGTTGGTGTAAGAGCTGTAGATGATTTCAGTACGGGAACGATAGCGGCAGCTTTCGGCGGTACGACGACAATCGTTGACCATATGGGATTCGGTCCGAAAGGATGCAATCTGCATCATCAGCTGGGGGTTTATAAGGGGTATACGAATGGCAAGTGTGTAACAGACTATGGCATTCATGGTGTTTTCCAGGATATTAATGAGGATATTCTGAAAGAAACGGAAGTGATGATGGCAGATGGTGTATCAAGCTTCAAAATGTATCTGACTTATGACTACAAACTGGAAGATGCAGATACCCTCAAGGTGTTGAAGAAACTTAAAGATATTGGCGGCATTACAACCGTACACTGCGAAAATGATGCGATTATTCACTATCTGAGAGATAAGTTTGTTGCTGAAGGAAAAACGGAGGCAAAATATCACCCACAGTCCAGACCGCCATATTGTGAGGCAGAGGCTGTGGACAGAATGATCGCACTGGCAAAAGCAGCAGGAAAGGCTCCGCTGTATATCGTACATGTTTCGGCAAAGGAGAGTGTTAACCTGATCAGGGAGGCAAGAAAAGCAGGGGATACGGTCTTTGGAGAGACTTGTCCGCAGTATCTTGTATTAGATGAAAGCCGTTATGATGATCCGGTGGAAGGATTAAAGTTTATTTTGAGCCCGCCGCTCCGGGCTAAGGAGCATCAGGAAGCTATCTGGCAGGGAATCAAAGATGGGACGTTGCAGGTGATTGCAACAGACCACTGCAGCTTCGATTTCCATGGAGATAAACAAAACGGCAAAGATGATTTCACAAAATGCCCGAATGGTGCGCCGGGAGTAGAGACACGAATGCCAATTGTTTTCTCGGAAGGTGTATCGAAAGGCCGATTGAGTTTGAATGAATTTGCAGCAGTGACAAGTACGAATCCAGCCAAAATTTTTGGTATGTACCCAAAGAAAGGTGTTCTGGCGCCAGGCAGTGATGCAGATATTGTGCTGATGAATCCGGATATGGAAGTAACGATTACGAAGAATATTTTGCATGAGAATGTAGATTATACACCGTATGAAGGCATTCAGGTTAAAGGATGGCCGGTGATGACAATGGTTCGGGGGCAGGCAGTGGTAGAAAATGAAAGACTGCAGGTTCCGCTGGGATTTGGACGCTACATTAACAGAAAACCTGTTAAATATACGGAATTATTAAAGTGAACGGCCAATCGTGCAGACGGCATTCCAGATAGAAGCATGAATGGTATATGGTAAGTGCAGCAATGGAGATATGAAAATGGCAGAAAAAAAGGAAAAAATAATTTATATAAGTGGACATAGAAATCCGGATACAGATTCCATCTGTTCAGCCATGGCATTAGCAGATCTCAAGAACAAGATTTCAGCCAGACAGGTGGCAGATGAGCATGCAGATAGAGTTGTGTATAAAGCTGTTCGGGCGGGACATTTGAATCAGGAAACCCGATATGTGATGAAGGCATTTGATGTGACGGCTCCAACCTATATGAGAGATGCCAGAACACAGATTAAAGATATATTTGATGATAAAACACAGAGCGTCAGCGGCAATATTTCCCTGAGACAGGCATGGAAGACAATGCGTGCAGTCAAAAAAGCGACCCTTGCAATTACAGACAGCAAGGGACACCTGGAAGGTCTGATTTCAACGGGAGACATAGCAAAGTCCTATATGGCTGTTTTTGATAACTGCATTCTGGCACAGGCGCATACACCTTATGTGAATATCATTGATACAGTTGAGGGCGAATTGCTGGCCGGTGATGCAAAACAATGTGTAACTTCAGGAAAGGTTGTTATTTCAACGGCCAATACAGAGATTATTAAGGAACATATTGATGCCGGTGATGTCGTTATTCTGGGAAATCGGTATGAGGCACAGCTGTGTGCACTGGAGCAGCATGCCTCCGTCATTATCGTGTGTGATGGTGCCCCGGTTTCACGAACAATCAGAAAAATTGCCGGAGACAATGGATGCGCGGTCATCAGTACGGCTTATGATACATATGCAGTAGCAAGACTGATCAATCAGAGCCTCCCGGTTTCTTACTTTATGACAAAAGAGAATCTGGTGGTTTTTAAAGAAAACAGTTATGTGGATGATATCAAGGATATCATGATGAAAGAAAGAATCAGAGATTTCCCTGTTGTGACGGAAGATGATTGCTATGCAGGGATGATCTCCAGGCGTAATCTGATTGATATGAATAAGAAAAAATTTATCCTGGTGGACCACAATGAGGCAGATCAGGCCATCAATGGCATTGAAGAGACTGAAATTGTGGAGATCATCGATCACCATAAACTTGGAACGATTGAGACGATTAAACCGGTGAATGTACGAAACCAACCGGTTGGATGCACAGCAACAATTATTTATCAGATGTATATTGAGAATGATATAGAAATTTCAAAGACAGTGGCCGGTCTGCTTTGCTCAGCCATTATATCGGATACGCTGCTGTTCCGTTCACCAACCTGTACACCGCTGGATGAGCTGGCGGCTGAAAAGCTGGCTGAAATTGCCGGATTGGATATGGAAGCCCATGCGGTAGCGATGTTTGATGCAGGCAGCGATTTGAAATCGAAGACGAATGAAGAAATATTATATCAGGATTTTAAGAAATTTAAATCCGGAGATACAACATTTGGTGTGGGCCAAGTGACATCGATGAATGCGGAAGAACTCAAGAAACTGAAGGATAAGATGAAACCGTTCTTGGAAAGTGCTCGGACAAAGGAGAATGTAGATATGCTTTTCCTTCTGCTCACAGACATTCTGAGCGAAAATTCTTATGTGATTTATGCCGGTGCGGAGGCAGAAAATATTCTTTCCCAGGGATTTAATCAGATGCCGGTGGATGGAGAAGCCCTTCTTGAGGGTGTTGTATCACGAAAGAAGCAGTTTGTGCCTGTAATGATGGGTATGTTGATGGCATAGGAGGAATCGGAAATGAGCAATGAAAAAGAAATATTTGTCATAGGTCATAAAAACCCGGATACAGATTCAATCTGCTCAGCAATCGCCTATGCATATTTTAAGAACCAGATCAGCAAAAGCAATTGTTATAAAGCAAAACGCGCCGGGGAAGTGAACTCAGAGACACAGTATGTTCTGGACAAATTTGGTGTGAAGGTACCGGAATATGTGGATAATGTCAGAAATCAGGTCAAGGACAGTGGATTAAAAGAAGCTGAACGTGTCTCAAAGGATATGTCGGTCAAAAAAGCGTGGGAATTACTGAGCAGCAAGCGTGAATCTACATTGACGGTTGTGAATGATAATGGCGGCCTGGAAGGACTGATGACAATCGGAGATATTGCCAAGTCCATTATGGATGTGTCCGGTGGAAGAGCATTGGCGGATGCAAAGACATCTTACAAGAATATCGTTGAAACATTGAAGGCAGAAGTCCTTGCAGGCAATATTGACCATAAAACGGCTACAGGAAAAGTAATTGTTGCAGCTGCAAATCCTGATCTGATGGAGGAATCCATTGAAGCCGGCGATATGGTCATTATGGGGGATCGCTACGAATCTCAGCTGTGTGCGATTGAAATGCAGGCGGCGTGTCTGATCATCAGTATCGGATGTGAGGTTTCACCGGCGATTATACAGCTGGCAGAAGAAAAGAACTGCATTATTTTAAGAACTGCGTATGACACATTTATCACTGCAAGGCTTTTGAATCAGAGTATCCCGATTGGCTATTTTATGATCAAGAATAATCTGACTTATTTCAGAACCGATGATTACACGGAAGAAATTCGCAGTATCATGGCTAAGATGCGTTATAGAGATTATCCGGTCCTGGATAGTGAGGGCAGACTTGTCGGAATGATGACGCGTCACAGCTTGTTGGAAATGGATAAGAAAAAGGTCATTCTCGTGGATCATAATGAGAGCGGACAGGCTGTAGACGGACTGCATGAAGCAGAAATAGAAGAAATCGTTGATCATCATAAGCTCGGATTTGTGGAAACCATTCGTCCGATTATGTTCAGAAATCAGCCAGTAGGATGTACAGCTACCATCATTTATATGATGTTTAAGGAGAAAAAGATGGAGATTCCTGAAAAGATTGCAGGTTTGATGTGCTCGGCTATTATTTCAGATACGCTTTTATATCGTTCGCCAACCTGTACGGCCATCGACAAGATTGCAGCAGAAGAACTGGCAGCTATAGCAGGGATAGAAACTGAGGCACATGCCAAGGCAATGTTTGCAGCGGGAAGCAATCTCAGCAAAAAGACAACAGAAGAAATTTTTTATCAGGATTTCAAAAAATTCAAATCCGGAGATATTTCTTATGGAATTGGTCAGATCAGTTCAATGGATCATGATGAACTGACGGCAATTGTCGACAGGTTGACAGAATTTATGGAGAAAGTACGTCCGGAGACCGGATTGAATATGCTTTTCTTCATGCTGACAGATATCCTTCAGGAGTCGACAACATTGATCTGTGTAGGACCGGATGCATTGACAGGCGTTGCATCTTACAGTGGTTGTCCGGTTCAGGGCAATACGGTCATTATGGAAGGCGTTGTATCGCGTAAGAAACAGGTAGTACCAACATTAATGCAGGCATTTCAATCTTAATTGCTGCAAGTGTTGAATGAAGTCACGAACAATAGAAAGGCAGAGAAAATGAGCAAACAATTGTGGAAGCCGGGAAATATGCTGTATCCGTTGCCGGCTGTTCTGGTATCCTGCGGGGATAAAGCCGGCAATTATAATGTGCTGACGGTTGCATGGACAGGAACAATCTGTTCGGATCCTGCGATGGTGTACGTTTCTGTAAGAAAAAACAGATATTCACATCATATGCTAGAGGAAACCGGAGAATTTTATATTAATCTGACAACAGAGGCATTGGCATTTGCAACAGATTACTGTGGTGTGAAATCAGGAAAGGATTTGAACAAATTCGAGGAGATGCATCTGACCCCTGAGATGGGGATGCTGTCATGGGCACCAATGATCAAAGAGAGCCCGGTATGTATTGCCTGTGAAGTTGTGAGAATAGAAGAACTTGGCAGTCATGATATGTTTATTGCCAATGTCAAAGGTGTTTATGCTGATGAGGCCTATATGGATGAAAAGGGTAAGTTTGATCTTATCAAAGCGAAACCAATTGTGTATTCACACGGGCAATATTACGGATTAGGACGTTACATCGGCAAGTTTGGCTATTCTGTGCAGAAAAATCCTGCAAAAGTCAAGAAAGCCTCAGTGCATAAAACAAAGGCCAATAATAAAAAAGCATGATTGATTACAGGAGGAAAACAGTCATCAAAGGTCAGCAGGAATTAAGATGCGGCTATACAACCGGAACATGTGCGGCAGCTGCTGCCAAAGCCGCCGCGGTTACTTTGTTGAGCGGCGAAATTTGCAGGGATGTTTCCCTGCAGCTTCCGGGAGGCGAGCATATTATTCTTGAAACTGAGTTCCTGGAATGCAGTGAAAATTGCGTGAAGTGCGGAATGATAAAAGATGCCGGAGATGACCCGGATATTACGAATGGACTGCTCATATGTGCAGCTGTTGAGAAAACAGAAGGAGAAACAATTCTCATAGATGGCGGAATGGGCGTCGGACGCGTGACAAAACCAGGGCTTGATCAGCCTGTGGGTGCAGCGGCAATCAATTCTGTGCCAAGGAAGATGATCCATGAAGCAGTGGAAGATGTGCGCAGGCAGTATGCCTGGGAAAAAGGACTGAAGGTCACTGTTTTTATTCCAAACGGGAAGGAAAAGGCAGAAAAAACACTGAATCCGATGCTTGGCATTGTAGGGGGGCTTTCTGTGCTTGGAACAACAGGTATTGTTGAACCGATGAGTGAGAAAGCATTAATTGATACAATTGCAGTGGATATCCGAATGCACCGGGCACAGAATGAAGATATTCTTCTTATGGCTCCGGGCAATTACGGACTGGATTATCTAAAGGCGGCTTATCATATCCATCCAGATCAGGTGATAAAAATCAGCAATTTTATTGGAGACAGTATTGATCTGGCGGTTTGTGAAGGGGCATCGGGGATTGTCCTTGCAGGGCACATTGGCAAGTTGATCAAAGTTGCCGGAGGAATTATGAATACCCATTCTCATCAGGCGGATGCCAGAATGGAGATAATGACAGCCTATGCGGCAATGGCCGGAGCGGGGAATGATATTTTGCGTCAGATTATGTCTTCAGTAACGACGGATGCCGGGATGGAAATTCTGCTGCAGTGCGGACTTTTAACAGAGACAATGCAGTTAATTCTTGAGAAAATAGAGGCACATGTGAAAAAAAGAGCCGGAAGCCAGATTGAGATTGGCATTATTATATTTTCAAATGTATTCGGGATGCTGGGACAGACAGAAAATGTACCGAATCTGTTTAAGAAGATGAATGCTGCACAGCATAAGGAGGAATAATGGTGAGCGGCTGTTTGTACAGTGTGGGTGTAGGTCCGGGAGATCCGGAACTGATGACTTTAAAGGCAGTTAAGATAATCAGGAATTGTCAGGTTCTGGTTTTGCCGGCGGAAAGTAAAGAAAAATGTGTGGCCTATCAGATTGTGAGGCGGGCAATACCGGAAATTGAAGATAAGACAACTGTCTGTCTTGTCATGCCAATGACAAAAGACAAAGACAGGCTTGAAAAAAGCCATAGAGAGGGAACCAAAAAGGTGGCAGAGGTCCTGGATGCAGGAAAGGATGCAGCCTTTCTGACGTTGGGCGATCCGACTGTATATGCCACATCCATGTATATCCATCAGCGGATCGCCGGGATGGGGTATCGGACATCCATTGTCAGCGGTGTGCCTTCTTTTTGTGCTGCGGCGGCAAAACTTGGCGTTTCTCTTGGCGAGAAGCAGGAACAGATCCATATTATCCCTGCAAGTTATGATGTTGAAGCGGCGATGCAGCTTCCCGGAACTAAAATCCTCATGAAAGCAGGGAAAAAGATGCCGGTTGTCAGACAGTGCGTCAAAGAACATCATGGATGGGCTGCAATGGTGGAAAATTGCGGCATGGCAGAAGAACATCTGTGGATAAATGCAGAAGATATGCCGGAACATCCGGGATATTATACCCTTGTCATTGTGAAAGATCGGAAGGATGAAGAAGAATGATACATTTTGTAGGAGCAGGACCGGGAGCGCCGGATTTAATTACAATAAGGGGACAAAAGCTGCTTGCAAAGGCCGATGTGATCATTTATGCCGGTTCTCTGGTCAATCCGGCATTGCTGGAAGTAAAAAAGCCGGAATGTGCAGTTTATAACAGTGCCCATATGACCTTAGAAGAAGTTCTGGATGTGATGAAGAAAGCGGAACAGTCAGGAAAGACAACTGTCCGGCTGCATACGGGAGACCCAAGCCTTTATGGTGCGATTCGTGAGCAGATGGATGCTTTGAAAAAGATGAATATTGCATATGATATTTGTCCCGGTGTCAGTGCGTTCTGCGGCACGGCATCGGCACTGGAATTGGAATATACATTGCCGGGAGTGTCCCAGACGGTTATTATCAGCCGTACAGCGGGAAGAACGCCGGTGCCGGAGCGGGAATCTATTCCTCAGCTGGCAAGACATCAGGCAACGATGGTCCTTTTCCTGAGTACAGGCCATTTGCCGAAACTTCAGAAAGAGCTGATAGAAGGCGGCTATACAGCGGCTACACCGGCTGCAATCTGCTATAAGGCGACATGGCCGGAGGAAAAAAGATTTTTTTGTACGGTGGGGACGCTGGCGGAGACGGCAGAGCGGGAAAACATTACAAGTACAGCATTGATTGTGGTGGGCAATATTATCGGAGAACAGTATGATCGGTCCCTTTTGTATGACCCTTCGTTTACGACGGCATTTCGAGAAGCAACAGAAACCACGAACGGATCTGATACAGATAAAGCCGGTATGGATCAATAACAGTATGAAAACAGCGGTTATTAGTTTTACACAGAATGGCAATGCCTGCAATCGGAGAATTATAACCGGCCTGAAGATGGCAGGCTATACGGCGGAAGGGTTTTACGGCGGCCGTTATAAAGAGAATGACAGTTTAGCAAAAGAAATTTTGCGTCCTGCTGCCAAAAAGGTAGCTGAATGGACAAAGGATGCTTTTGAAAAGTATGATGCTATTGTATTTGTCGGGGCAGCGGCGATAGCTGTGCGCAGTATTGCCCCCTGTCTGAAAGATAAATTAACCGATCCGGCAGTCTTAGTTGTGGACGAAAAAAGTCAGTATGTCATTCCGATACTTTCAGGTCATGTGGGAGGAGCCAATGCACTGGCAGTCCAGCTGGCAGCGCATTTGCAGGCAATACCTGTTATCACAACTGCGACCGATATTCAGGGTTTGTTTGCCGTCGATGTGTTTGCAGTGAAGAATCATTTGCTGATAACGGATCGAAGAAAAGCAAAAGAGATATCTGCTTCGATCCTTGAATATGAACAGAAATTGGTTTATGCGGATGCCATGCTGACACATGAAGCGGTGCTACCGAAATACCTGAGTATAACAGATGAAGTTGAAAAGGCGGATATTATTATTGATTATCATCGGTTGTCCGGCAATATGAAAGGACTGCAGCTGATACCTGAAAAGACAGTATGGATTGGGATCGGGTGCCGTAAAGGTACAGAGACTGACATAATTAAAGCAGCAATCAGATATTTTTTGACGGAACATGCGATTGATGAACGGTCTGTTGCCGGGATAGCTTCAATAGATGTAAAAGCACAGGAACAGGGGATTCTTGATGCGTGCAGAGAATATAACTGGCCTTTTATCACATTTTCAGCAGAAAAACTGTGTGCTCTGGAGGGTGACTTTACAGCGTCTGAATTTGTTAAAAGTCATGTTGGTGTGGATAATGTCTGTGAGCGGTCTGCACTTTGTGCGGCTGGGGAGAATGAAGAAAACGGCATCATCGAGAGACCATACTTCTTATCAGAAAGGAAATTATGCCGGGGATTACACTGGCTGCGGCCGGTACAGGCAGGAGGTTAAGATTTGAGTAAGTTATATGTAGTCGGCATCGGACCGGGCGGTTATGAACAGATGACAGTAAAGGCCGTTAAGGTGCTGGAAGAATGTGATATCATTGTGGGGTATACGGTATATGTGGATTTAGTTGCGGAGCATTTTGCAGGAAAAGAAATGCTGACAACACCAATGCGGCAGGAAGAGAAACGCTGCAGAATGGCATTTGACGAAGTCATGAAAGGTAGAAATACAGCGATGATCTGCTCGGGAGATGCCGGTGTATACGGCATGTCAGGCCTTATTTATGAAATCAGTCGTGATTATCCGGGGATTGAAATAGAAATTGTCAGCGGTGTGACAGCAGCCTTGAGCGGCGGTGCCGTACTTGGAGCGCCGCTGATGCATGATTTTGCTGTTATTAGTCTCAGTGATCTGATGACGCCATGGACGTTGATCGAGAAGCGTCTGGCAGCTGCCGCAAGTGCAGATATGGCTATTTGCCTGTATAATCCGTCAAGTAAAAAGCGCAGGGATTATCTTAATAAGGCCTGTCGGATTGTGATGCAGTCTGCTTTGCCGGAAACAGTCTGCGGTATTGTCAAACAAATTGGCCGTGAGGGTGAAAGTTGTCAGGTCATGACGCTTCAGGAATTGTCGAATTATGAGGCGGATATGTTTACAACAGTATTTATCGGAAATAGTACAACTAAAGTCATCAATGGCAAGATGGTGACGCCAAGAGGCTATAAACTGAGTGAATAGCGGTAATCGGAGGGATTGAGGGGCGTTTACCTGCGGAGCAGGCCGCTGACAAGAACAAAGTAGTGAGGAAGTCGGCCTTCTTCCATCCATTCAAGGTCAATGCCCATGCATTGACTGAGGGTCAGACCGACATTGCCGCCAAGAGATTCGATGGAATAACGGAGTTTGTCGGGATAACGGCATGGCAGGCCGTCGGGACGTGTACAATTGTCATGGCACAGGCTACAGGAGCCGGCTGAAAGACTGACGGAGCCGGGGTATTTTTCTTCAAGTCGGAATAATTCCCGGCTGATACGGGCTTTTTCGACATTGAGGGATTGACGCATAATATCGGCAATTTTGTGTTCCGAGAATTGTTTTCCGGCATAGTCATCATTATAGAGGATTTTGACCGCAAATAGATCCAGTGTCTGAAACTGATTCCAGAAAGCCTCCACATCGAAGGTGTAGGAAGGACAGGACCAGAGTCTGTCATAATTGGGACAGGCTTTGCAGTATTCAGTGAAAGTGGGAATATCGATATATCTTTTTTTATAATCACTGACAGCGATGGATGTTGTGTAGGATTCGGTTGTGTACATGGCTGATTCCTCCTTTTTATCTATCATACCTTAAAAAGTGAAGAATGTATAGGATACTTTTGGTTAAGATGCCTATTTCACTTTTGAAAGCGGTAGGTTATACTATCACGAGATAAACGCAAATAAACAGTTACAATAATTGTTAAAACAATAGAAGATAAAGATACATACAATGAAGGAGATGCTTTGAAGATGGAAAAATCTAAAGTTTTTTTTACTGATTTCAGAACACCGGCTTATGGAGATGGTTTAACAACAAAATTGCAGAAACTGCTGAAAAAAGCAGGCATTGAGCAGTTGGATATGGACGGTAAGTTCGTAGCCATTAAAATGCATTTTGGTGAATTGGGCAATTTGAGCTTCCTTCGCCCGAATTATGCCAGGGCAGTGGCTGATCTGGTAAAATCTTTGGGGGGCAAGCCGTTTTTGACAGATTGTAATACGATGTATCCGGGCAGCAGAAAGAATGCCCTTGAACATATGGAATGTGCATGGCAGAATGGTTTTACACCGCTGACGGTAGGATGTCCGATCATTATTGCGGATGGTCTTAAAGGCACGGATGATATTGATGTACCTGTAGAAGGTGGTGAATATGTCAAAGCAGCCAAGATCGGACGTGCAGTGATGGATGCGGATGTCTTTATCAGCCTGACACATTTCAAGGGACATGAAACGACAGGATTTGGCGGCACGATCAAGAATATTGGTATGGGCTGCGGTTCAAGAGCAGGAAAGACGGAGCAGCACAGCAACGGTATACCAACAATTTCATCACGCAAATGTGTAGGCTGCAAGCGCTGTCAGAAGGAATGTGCCAATGGCGGACTTGTATTCGATACAGAAACAAAGAAAATGACTGTAGATACAGAACATTGCGTAGGTTGCAGCAGATGCCTCGGCGCATGTAATTTTGATGCTATTACATTCAGAAATAGCAATGCTAATGCTATTTTGAACTGCAAGATGGCAGAATATACGAAGGCGGTTATTGACGGAAGACCGAATTTCCACATTTCTCTGGTTATTGATGTTTCTCCGAACTGCGACTGCCATGGAGAAAATGATGTGCCGATTCTGCCGAATATCGGTATGTTTGCTTCTTTTGATCCATTGGCCCTTGAACAGGCCTGTGTAGATGCCTGTCTGAAGGCAGAACCGATGCCGAACAGCCAGCTTTCGGATAACATGAGTCGACCGGATTTTGTCGATCATCATGATCATTTTACGAATTCCACACCGGAATCAGAGTGGCAGTCATGTCTGGAACATGCAGATAAGATTGGCCTCGGCAGCAGAGATTATGAGCTGATTGTCTGTTAATAGGCACAGAGATGATAAGGTTTCCGAAATTCCAGTCGGCGTATGCTGACTGGAATTTTGTGACAGGTTTTATGGATATTTGAATGACCTTGAGGGAGGATGAAGATGAGCAGAAATGCTACAAAAGATTTGACAACGGGTTCGCCGATGAAGCTGATTCTCGGTTTCGGCATTCCGCTTTTGTTTGGTATGCTGTTTCAGCAGTTTTACAATATGATGGACACAATCATTGTCGGAAAGTTTCTGGGTGTCAGCGCCCTGGCATCTGTTGGAGCTACCGGGTCTATTAATTTTATGATCATTGGTTTCTGTATGGGTGTCTGCAATGGTTTTGCTATTCCTGTGGCCCAGCGTTTTGGTGCCAAGGATGAGCATGGTATGCGAAAATTCGTGGCTAACAGTGTCTGGCTGTCGATCATATTTGCAGTGGTTATGGCTGTATTGGTCTGTGTTTTCTGCCGCCAGATCCTTGAACTGATGAACACGCCGGAGGATATTATTGATGGTTCCTACAGCTATATTTTTGTTATTTTTCTTGGTATACCGGCAACTTATATGTATAATCTCCTGTCAGGCATTATGCGTTCGCTGGGAGATAGCAAGACACCGCTGTATCTGCTGATTTTTTCATCAATCCTGAATATTATACTGGATTTGCTGTCAATTATCGTTCTGAAAATGGGCGTGGCAGGTGCTGCATGGGCGACAGTGATCGCACAGGCCGTCTCAGGTTTTTGCTGTCTGGGTGTTATCTGGAAGAAATTCCCGATTCTGCATGTTCAGAGAGAGGAATGGCAGCCGGATAAACTTTGCATACTGAATTTGTGCAATATGGGTATTCCTATGGGATTGCAGTATTCCATTACAGCCATCGGAAGTGTCATTATCCAGGCGGCAGTGAATTCACTGGGATCTGTGGCAGTCGCTTCTGTGGCAGCGGCGGTCAAGATCAATATGTTCCTGTGTTGTCCGTATGATGCGATGGGTTCTACCATGGCGACCTATGCGGGGCAGAATGTAGGAGCCGGCAAATTTGACCGACTGAAGCAGGGAGAAAAATCCTGTACGCTGCTGGGACTTGTTTATGGTATTGCAGCCTTTATATTTATTCTGCTCTTCGGTAAATATCTGGCATTACTTTTTGTGGATGCCAGTGAGGAGGTCATTATCAATCAGGCACATCTTTTCCTGATGTGTAACTCTGCGTTCTATTTTCCATTGGCATTGGTGAATATTTTCAGATTTACCATACAGGGCATGGGATTCAGCCGTCTGGCTATTCTTGCAGGCGTGTGTGAGATGATTGGCCGAACAGTAGTAGCCTTTGTGTTTGTACCAATTTTCGGATATCCGGCAGTTTGTTTTGCCAGTCCGGTGGCATGGATATTGGCGGATTGTTTCCTTGTACCAGCTTTCTTTTTCTGTGTGCGCAGTCTGGAAAAGCGGGCGGCATTGGAAGATAGACAGGCGGTATTAGAAGATAAGCAGGAGGATAAAAATTGAAAAAGATATTAATGATCGCAACAGGCGGTACGATTGCGTCAAAAGGAACAGCAGACGGGCTGGTACCGGAGCTGACATCTCAGGATATTTTGCATTACATTCCGTCGTTGAAGGACATCTGTGAAGTGGAAACACTGCAGTTGTGTAATCTGGACAGCACCAACATTTCCATGGAACATTGGATGATGATGGCCAATGCGATTGAAGAAAAATATGAAAAATACGACGGCTTTGTGATCTGCCACGGTACAGATACCATGGCTTATACGGCTTCGGCTTTATCTTATCTGGTGCAGCATTCACCAAAACCGATTGTCCTGACCGGTTCACAGAAACCTGTGGATATGGAGATTACGGATGCAAGGGCCAATCTTCTGGATAGTTTTATCTATGCATCCTCAGATGATGCCTGCGGTGTTCAGATTGTCTTTTCCGGAAAAGTTATTCTGGGAACAAGAGCCAGAAAAGTCCGGACAAAGAGTTTTCAGGCTTTTACAAGTATTAATTATCCAAGTCTTGCAGTGATTCAGGATGGCCGTAAGATTCAGTATATCCATCAGGTAAAAGCTGCAACGGCGGAGTTTTACCACAAAATGGACCCGAAAGTCGGACTGCTGAAGCTGATTCCGGGGATTGACGGGGACTATCTGAGGTATTTCCTTGAACGTAATGATGCCATTATTATTGAGAGTTTCGGTGTGGGCGGTCTGCCAATGGGTGAGCGTTATCATTTTGGTGAGGCGATTGAGTGGGGCATCAATCAGGGCAAGACCATTGTTATGACAACACAGGTGCCGAATGAGGGCAGTGACATGACCATTTATCAGGTGGGACATCATCTGAAGCAGTACGACAGTGTGTTGGAAGCTTATGATATGACAACAGAGGCTGTGGTCACGAAGCTGATGTGGATTCTGGGGCAGACAAGGGAGCCTGAGGGAATACGGAGATTGTTTTATACCACTGTTGCGCAGGATATTCTGTACAATGAAAGCAGATAGAAAAATGCAGCATGACTTTATTTGAAAAAATAAGATGTATAAACGGAAACAACAACTTAAAAAAGAGGAATCCTGTTTATACAAACGATAAAGTATAGACAGGATTCCTGCTATATTAGCTACAATAACTAAAGAAAAGATTCAAGATAAAATGCGACACCATCTTCGTTATTAGAACGGGTGACAGCCGAAGCGGCTTTCAGGAGATTGGATGTCGCGTTTTGCATTGCGACACCGCATCCGGCATAAGATAAAAGCTCGATGTCGTTATCACTGTCTCCAAAGGCCATAACTTGTTTCGGGGTAATATGAAACTGCGCAGCCAGCGCATGCAGGGCAGAGGCTTTGCTGACAGAGCCGGAGGCCATTTCTATGTAATAGCTTTCAGAAGATGTGATGTAGAGATTCGAGATTTGGGATAAGGCAGTGATCAGCTGCTGTTTCTTCGGCATATCAGGAACAATCATATCAATGCCTTCGATTTCGTTACAATGTTTCATCATAAAGTCCGGCATATCAGAAATCGGGGTGCGGGTTGTTTGGACATAATGATTCATTCGTTCGGGAACGCCGAAATCAGTTGGACAATCGTAATAAGCCTGCATCGTATAAGCATGACCGCCGATAAAAACTTCAAAGGGGAAATGTGTATCCTGCATAATGGCAAGGACGCTCATTACGACACCGGGTTTCATATCATTGGCATAAATTCTGCGGCTGTCCGGCAGTTCAAAAATACTGGATCCGTTGGAAGTAATGATATATTTTAATCCGCGAATGTCCAGAATATCCTCCGGAATGGCGGATAATGCACGTCCGCTGGCAATGACAACGAGAATGCCTTTTGAAAGTGCTTTTTCTAATATTTTTTTTGTATAAGGGCTCACTTTTCCCTGACTGTTCAAAGTGGTCCCGTCTAAATCCAGAGCAATTAATCGTAAATCCATAATATTTATTTCTCCGCAATCATTTTAAAATTCTATTTATTTCATTATAATTGAATCCCGGTTTTAAAACAAGTGCATACCTGCCCCATACCGCACATATGATTAAAAAGTAGTCAGCGATTTGCAGCGGGTATGGGAGGGCGAGTGTGTGGAAGAAAAAATCAAAGATGTTCTGGATGCTTATACGTTTCAGACAACCCGGGTCTGTCGTGGGAGAGGTGCATTTATCTGTGACACGGACCAGGGAATGAAAATTGTCAAGGCGTATCACCGGTCACCCCAGAGACTGGAGTTTGAACAGCTGGTCAAATATACAATCCGCGACAGAGGGTATTATTACGTGGATCAGCTGCTGCCGAATAAAGAGGGGCAGTATCTGAATAACAATAAGGACGGTCAGATGTACACCGTGAGAGACTGGTTTGAAGGACGTGAATGCGATGTGAAAAATGCAGCAGATGTCCTGGCAGCGGTGCGGCAGCTGGCCGTTTTGCATATGCTGATGCGACGGTGTGATTTGTCGGAGGATCGGGTGGAACAATTTAGTTTTCAGGATACCAGACAGATTTTTCTGAAGAGGAGAAAAGAATTGAGAGCTATTTACAGCTATATCCGTCAGAAAAAACAATGGAATGATTTTGAAAAATTGTATATGCAGCTGTATGGTGACTGCATGAAAGAGGCAGATGCCGCCCTTAGTGAATTAAATCAATTTGACTTTGATGGTCTGCGAAAGAAAGCCCTGGATGAGCGGACACTGTGTCACGGGGATTTTAATTATCATCAGGTGATCTTAAACCGAAAATATACGGCAGTGGTGAATTTTGATAAAATGCATTATGATATCCAGGTGAAAGATCTGTATCAATTTCTGAGAAAGGTTCTTGAAAAAAATAACTGGGACAGTTCCCTGGGAACAATGATCATGGATACGTATCTGTCTGTCAGAACACTGTCGGAGGAGGAAAGACGTGTACTGTATGCGATGTTGACTTTTCCGGAAAAATTCTGGAAAATATCAAATCGTTATTACAATTCGCGGAAAAGCTGGATTTCCAGCGTCAATTATGACAAGCTTTGTCGTTTTAAGAAAACGGAGGGACAGAGGCAGGATTTTCTGAATACATTCAAATATGCCTTTATTTTTTAGGCATCCTGGAGTATAATAAAACCAAATAAAGATAAAGGGAGGTCATTCCGATGGAGTATAAAGAAGTCTACGAAAGCTGGCTTGCGAATCCTTATTTTGATGAAGCAACAAAGCAGGAGTTATTAAGTATCAAGGATGACGAGAATGAGATAAAGGAACGTTTCTATGCAGATCTGGAGTTTGGTACAGCAGGTTTGAGAGGTGTTATCGGAGCCGGAACCAACCGTATGAATGTTTATGTTGTCCGCAAGACAACACAGGGTCTGGCCAATTACATTATCAAGCAGAATGCGGCAGACAAGGGCGTTGCCATTGCATTTGACTCCAGAAGAATGTCCACGGAATTTGCCAATGAAGCAGCCTTATGTCTTGCAGCCAATGGCATCAAGGCTTACATATTTGATGCACTGAGACCAACGCCGGAATTATCTTTTGCAGTCAGGTATCTTGGCTGTACAGCCGGCATCAATATCACAGCCAGCCACAATCCACCGGAATACAACGGTTACAAGGTTTACTGGGCAGATGGCGCGCAGATTACACCGCCGCATGATTCAGGGATTATGGCGGAAGTGAAGGCTGTCACAGACTATAATGAAGTAAAGACAATGGATCGTGATCAGGCAATTGCTGCCGGATTATATCAGGTGATCGGAAGTGATGTGGATGATGTTTATATCGCTCAGCTAAAGAAACAGGTGAAGAATCCGGAGCTCATCAAAGAATATGCAGATCAGATTAAGATTGTATACACACCACTGCATGGTACAGGCAATATCCCGGCCAGAAGGATCATGAAGGAAATCGGTTTCGAGAATGTTTATGTTGTACCGGAACAGGAACTGCCGGATGGTGAATTCCCGACAGTCAGCTATCCGAATCCGGAATCAGATGAGGCATTTGTCCTTGGATTAGAGCTGGCGAAGAAAGTAGATGCAGATCTTGTTCTTGCAACAGATCCTGATGCAGACCGTCTCGGTGTCAGAGTGAAGGACAGAGAAGGTATTTATCATACGCTGACAGGCAATATGTCCGGCTGTCTTCTGGCAGATTACACAATCAGCCAGATCAAGGAGAAACAGGGACTGCCGAAAGACGGCGCACTGATCAAGACAATTGTTACAACCAACATGGCGGATGCCATTGCGAAGTATTACAATGTGAATCTGATCGAATGCCTGACAGGCTTTAAATATATCGGACAGCAGATCCTGAAGTTTGAGACAACAGGTGTCGGTACGTATCTGTTTGGTTTTGAAGAAAGCTATGGCTGTCTGATCGGCACACATGCCCGTGATAAGGATGCGATTGTAGCCACAATGGCCCTTTGTGAAGCAGCTGCTTATTATAAATCCAAGGGTATGAATCTCTGGGATGCCATGGTAGATATGTATGAACGCTATGGTTACTATAAGGACGATATCAAATCTATCTCCTTATCCGGTATCGAAGGCCTTGCAAAGATCCAGTCTATTCTTGAAGCACTGCGCCAGAATCCACCGGCAGAAATCGGCGGTTATAAGGTTGTATCCAGAAGAGATTACAAGAAGGATGAGATTGTTGATCTGGCCACAGGTGAGACAAAGCCGACAGGTCTTCCGTCATCCAATGTTCTGTACTATGACATGACAGATGATGCATGGTTATGCGTCAGACCATCCGGTACAGAGCCGAAGATCAAATTCTATTATGGTATCAAGGGAACTTCCCTGGCAGATGCTGATGAGAAGTCAGAAGCACTCGGCAAAGCCGTACTGGCCATGATCGACAAAATGATGTAAAAGAACGCGCGATTCAGAACTTAAAGAAGGGATTCAAAAAAGTTATTCCGCACAGGAATAAGCTTTTTTGAATCCCTTTTCGTAGTTTTTGATTTCGCGCGTTTCAGTTTGTTAATTTATAAAAAATTCTGAACCGCATTCGTAGGTTTATTGCTGCGTGTCTGTTTCAGGCCATGGCAGGAGTGTATTCTGAATTGCTGTCAGAGTATCTTCGGAAATGGTATATAGGCCGTCACTATTCTTTTCTAAGGTGATATCCAATGTTGTGGCTTCACCAAAGGTCATGTCTGCCAGATGACTTTCAAGGATGGTCAGTATCCCATCAAGATAAGTGTCGTAGTAGGCTTCTTCTGTCAGGTCGGCATAGGAGAAGTCGGCGTTTTTTTCATTAAAAGAATGAACATAGACCTGAATGGCATCGTAATTGTCCTTCAGGATATTCAGCGGCCGGATGGACAATTGCACAGTCTGGGGACTGCCGTCTGAAGCGGGTGTTTCAGCGGTTACCTCATAGCTGGCATTAGCATAGAGCTGGTTCAGCAGAGCGATGATCCGGTCTGTGGTTTCTTCGGATGGCGTGCCGGCGCCAAAAGCTGTCATAAAAGCTTCCGCAGAGGATGTAAGCCATTGATCACGGTAAAGAGAAACATCCGAGCGGGAGACGCCGGTAAAATCCATATAGGATGTATAGTTACCTTTGTACAGGGTATCCATGATCGAAGTCACGTAGCCGCTGCTGTCAAAATTGCGCCCGCATCCTGTCAGCATCACAACCAGCAGAAGCAGACAGGGCAGAGAATATTTGAATTTCATAAACAACCTCCTTTATCATGCAACAATGCTCATTTTATCATAATTTTATGGGTGATGTGAATAAAATACCATCAATTTACATAAACTTGTCAATATAAGATAGTCTGACAGGCGTATCGGAGGGAAACATGGCGGGAAAAGTATGGAAGATAAGTATATGTATGATGCTGACGGTTTTATTATGTGCATGTACGGGAAATGACATGATGGAAAAAAAGGTGCGGGATTTGGATTTTACAGTTGTGAGTGCAGAGGATATCAGTGAGGAACTGAAGTCACATATTGATGAGCGAAAGGAAGAAACCTTTACACTGATTTACAGAGATGGTGAGAATATGTATCTGATTGTCGGATATGGCAGTCAGGAAGGCGGCGGTTACAGCATTAGAGTCAATGATCTGTATCTGGGAGAGCAGTCAGTCTGTGTCAGTACATCTTTGGAAGGCCCGGGATCCGGCAAAAACACGGAGAGCGAGATCGGAGCGGGAACTGTATCGTATCCGTACATTGTGATTAAGCTGGAGACATTGGATGCTCCCGTCATTTTTGACATATAGAGGCCGGGATATATAGGGAAAATGCTGTCGAATTTTGCGTATACGATGAAATTATGAAGAATAAAGTACTAAAAAAATCGTGAAAATCTACAAAATAAACACGTATATTGAGAAAAATAAGTCTTTTTACTGTGCAAATTGACTTTTGATGAAAAAAGAGTTAAAATTATTACAGGAGTTTTATACATTATTACCAAACAGTAGTGAAAGTCCTTTGAAAGAGGTGAACGGATTTGCAGCAGAAAGATATTATGAATGTCAGGAGAGCAGTAGATGCGAATATCGGACGCAGAGTACGTGTGAGAGCGAATAAAGGCCGTCATAAATACTCAGTTGCCGAAGGTGTGATACAGGAGAGCTATCCAAGCATATTTACGGTAAGAATCAATGCAGATGAAGATAACGCTGAGAGAGTGGTATCGTATAGCTATACAGATGTTCTGACCCGGGATGTGCAGCTGGTTATTTGCAAGTAATCCGCAGATTTCATATATAACGCATAAATCCTTTCTTACAGGCATATCAATAGGATATGGATGTGAGGAGGGATTTTTTATGTTGACAGATACACAGATGCTGCAGGCGATGCATTTCAGATCCTCAGTGGCTTTACAGGTGACACTGGATCAGGATTATAACGTGCCGGATAATAAATCGGACATTGAAAAAGTGATTGTGGAGAACGGCGAAATACAGATACAGAATATAAAGACGATGCCGGACAAAATGATTTTAAAAGGCAGTCTGTTCTGGAGAATGGCTTATTTAAAAGATCGCCAGAATTGTACACTGGACCATATGGAAGGTGAACTGCCTTTTGAAGAAGTTGTCAATATGGACGGTTTGACAGAAGAAGCGAGAATACGGGTGGATTGTGAGATGGAAGATCTGAGAGTGACCATGATCCACAGCAGGAAAGTCAGTGTCAGATCCGTTGTCAATGTAAAGGTCCATGCGTCTGCGGTGGAAGAGATACCTGTTGTCAGTGAAATATCGGATACAGAGAAACATTTATGTCTGCAGCGACGAACACTTGATGTCAGTGGGATCGCTGTACGGAAAAAGGACACAATCCGTATACGGGAAGAAATGACGCTCCCGGGTAATAAGGCCAATATGCTGGAACTGATCTGGGGTGAGGTCCAGAACCGACGCGTGGATATACGGCCCCAGGATGATAAACTGCTGCTGAGGGGAGAGGCTTCTGTATTCTGTCTTTACAGCGGGGAAAATGAAGAAAATCCTTTTGAATATGCAGAAGCAGATCTGCCATGGCAGGCAGAGCTTCCATGCAGCGGCATGAGAGAAGATATGATCGTCAATAGTCATTTACATAAAATCGCTCAGTCCCTGGAAATGAAAGCGGATATGGATGGCGAAATGCGTCTGGTGATGGCGGAGATGGTTCTGGAGATTGATCTTGAAGCGTATGAAGAGAAAAAACTGCAGACTGTATCGGATGTGTACAGTCTGAAACGTCAGTTGGTGCCGGTTTATCAGGAGGCAGCGATGCGCCGGGTATGCATTCGCAATCAGACAGAGTGTAAGTTGTATGAAAAGGTGCGCATGCCGGGAGAACATGCCGGGGTTCTGCAGCTTTGTCATCCATGGGCAGAAATCAGGATGGACCGTCTGGAACTGACGGAAGAAGGTATAAGGGCAGAGGGTGTGGCGGATGTGCATATTCTCTATGTTAATGAGGATGACCATCTGCCCCTGGATATTGCCGGTGTGATGATCCCTTTTGCCTGTATGATTGAGACCGGTGTATTGCCGAAGGATGTTTGTTTTGAAGTGCAGCCGTATCTGGATCAGATCAGTGCCGTGATGGCGGGCGGTGATACGGCAGAGGTGAAAATGACGGTTCGCCTGGATACCCTAGTCTGCCAATATATGACGATCCATGTGATGACGGAAATCTCTGAGGGTGAGGCCAATGACGGATATATGGAATCTTTGCCGAATATGACAGGCTATGTTGTTAAAAAGGGTGATACATTATTTTCCCTGGGGAAACAGTTTTGTACAACAGCCCAGGAAATCCGGCGGCTGAATCATATTGAAAAGGAAGAGATCTCTGAGGGGGAACGTCTGCTGATCATGAAACAGATGAGTTTTTGAAAGATTCCGAAAAAAAGTATTGCAAAATTGCAGATTGTATTTTACAATTATATTGTATACACGATACACAGAGACATACATAAGATGGGAGTTGAAACCACCTCTAAGGGGAATACAGGGGGAATCATTATGGATACGATCAGACTAAAAGCCAGAGCGAAGATCAATCTTGGATTAGATGTGGTCAGACGCAGAGAAGATGGCTATCATGAAGTTCGAATGGTTATGCAGATGCTGAAGCTGTATGATCAGATTGATATAGAGAAAACAGAGACACCGGGCATCCGGCTGACATGCAATTTATCCTTCCTGCCGACGGATGAGCGCAATATTGCTTACAAAGCGGCGAAGGTTATGATGGAGCAGTTTGACATAAAGCAGGGTGTCTGTATCCACATTGAGAAGCATATACCGGTGGCTGCGGGAATGGCAGGCGGAAGTACGGATTGTGCTGCTGTTTTATACGGCATGAATAAGCTCTTTGATTTGCAGCTGAGCCAGAAGAAGCTCAGGGAGATCGGTGTGAAGCTGGGGGCAGATGTTCCGTATTGTCTGATGCGCCGCACTGCATTGTCGGAAGGAATTGGTGAGATCCTAACGCCGGTGGCGCCGCTTCCGGATTGTCCGATTTTAATTGCGAAACCATCCATCAGTGTGTCCACCCGTTATGTTTATGAGCATCTGAAATTGAATGAAGAGACCCTGCATCCGGATGTGGATGGCATTGTATCAGCGCTGAAGGCGAAGGATCTTTATGGTGTCACGGATCGTCTTGGCAATGTACTTGAGACTGTGACGATTCCGGAACATCCGGTCATTGCAGATATTAAGCAGCAGATGATGCAGTCGGGGGCAGTGAATGCTTTGATGAGCGGTAGCGGACCGACTGTATTCGGTATTTTTGATGATGAAGACAAGGCGAAGAAAGCCTTTGAAGATATGAAAGCCAGCGGCTTGGCGAGACAGATTTATCTGACCAGACCATTTAATCAGAAAATAAAAAGCACACGTAAGAATCAAAGAAAGAGGTAGGCAGGATGAAGGACTTTGAAATGACAATTGATGAATATCTCCCATTAAGAGATGTTGTATTTAATACATTGAGAAGAGCGATTCTCAAAGGAGAACTGGAACCAGGAGAACGTCTGATGGAGATTGCACTGGCCAACAAGCTGGGAGTCAGCCGAACACCGATCCGTGAAGCAATTCGTAAGCTGGAGCTGGAAGGCCTTGTTGTGATGATCCCGAGAAAAGGTGCAGAGGTTGCACGGATTACAGAGAAGGATCTGAGAGATGTATTGGAAGTCCGTACTTCCCTCGAGAAATTGGCGATCGAGCTTGCCTGTGACAGAATTACAGAAGATGATATCTATGATCTGAAGCTTGCATGTAAGAATTTTGAAGAGTCTTTTGGTAAGGATGATCTGACAACCATCGCAGAGAAGGATGTGGCTTTCCATGATATTATTTTCAGATCAACGAAGAATGCCAGACTGATCCAGATTTTGAATAATCTCCGGGAACAGATGTATCGTTACCGTCTGGAATATCTGAAGGATACACAGTCCCATGACAGACTGGTGGAAGAGCATCAGAGGATTGTGGATGCCATCATTGACAAGAACAAAGAAGAGGCAGTTCGCCTGATCCAGGAACATATTTATATCCAGGAGCTGACAGTAATCAAGAAGCTTCAGGAGCAGGAAGCATAAAAAAGCAGCATTTGCAGAGAATAAAGATATTGCAGCAGACAATGGTCTGCTTGCGGTATCTTTATTTTTTTAGGAGGCTTTGGAATGCACAATAAGATTGAAACAGAGCTGGAAACAAATATCCGTTATATAGAATCCCGTTTTGAAGGCTGTGCCGATGCCGTCATGCGCCGAATTCTGGTGGGTGATGAAAAGCTGGGAATGTATGTTGTTTATATGGATTCCATGTATGACCGGGATTTTATAGATGGTGTTGTACTGAAAAGTCTCCTTTTTGATCGGATACAGCTGCCAGATCAAAATGCCGGTCAGGTTATTTTTAATAAATATCTGGCGACAGCAGATGTGAAGGAAACCAATCGGATGGAGATGCTGATTGATGAGGTCCTCAAAGGCAATACGGCGATTCTCATTGACGGCATGGCAAAGGCCATGATTGTTTCCAGTAAGAATCTGCCGGGGCGCGGGGTATCAGAGGCGGAAACAGAAGTGTCTGTCAGAGGTTCCAAGGAAAGCTTTACGGAATCTTTCAGGGTGAATACCGTGCTGATTCGGCGGCGGATCAGAGATACACGGCTGAAGAGCCGGCAGATGACCATCGGTGTCCGTTCAAAAACAGATGTGGCGTTGATGTATATGGAGGATCTGGTACGGCCGGAAATGCTTAAGCAGGTTATCAGAAAGCTGGAGAGTTTCAAAATTGATGCGATCCTTGACAGCAGTTATCTGGAATCCCTGACGGAAGAAAAATGGTACTCGCCGTTCCCTCAGTATCAGTCCACAGAACGGCCGGATAAGGCGGCCTCAGCCCTTTTAGAGGGCCGTATGGTGTTGGTTGTGGACAATTCCCCCATGGTTCTTTTGCTGCCGACTGTGTTTGCATGCTTTTTTCAGGCATCGGATGACTACTATGACCGTTGCGATGCAGCGAATTTCGTACGGATACTGCGTTATGCGGCGGCATTTTTTGCAGTTCTTTTGCCGGGAATGTATATTGCACTGGCAGGCTTTCATCCGGAGGCACTGCCGCTGAGTTTCGCACTGAGTTTTGCGGCTTCCAGGGAGGGGGTTCCGTTTACGCTGCCGGTGGAGGTGGTTGTGATGGAGCTGGCATTTGAATTGCTGCGGGAGGCAGGCATCAGGCTGCCGGGACCTATGGGGAGTACTTTGGGGATTGTCGGCGGTCTGATTATCGGTCAGGCGGCGGTTGATGCGCATATTGTCAGTCCGGTGGTTGTTATTCTTGTGGCTCTGACTGCGTTGTCTGCTTTTACTATTCCGAATGATCTGTTTGCATCTGCATTTCGGATGATTAAATTTTATTTTATTGCTGCAGCATCCATAGGCGGTTTTGTGGGACTGACAGCGGCCGTACTGACCGTATTGACCCATCTGTCCGGTCTGAAAAGTTTTGGTATTCCCTATATGCTGCCCTTTGTTTCGGCAGAGATGGCTCCGGAAGGCAAGTGGCAGGACAATATCTGGCGTATGCCGTTAGGAAAAATGTATGAGCGGCCGTATTTTACCCGGAAAGGACACAGACGCAGACTGAGAAAGGAGAAGAAAAATGATATCAGATAATCAGATGATCTCCGGGCGTCAGGCATCCTGGATCTTTATGCTGGATATGCTGGCAGCGGGGCTTTTTTCCCTGACAGCAGCAAAGGAACAAGCTTCATCGTTGACAATGCTTGTGGGCAGTCTGCTGACAATTGGTCTCGTGCTGATTTATTATAAGGCATCTTTTTGTATGTTTGATCAGTATGAAAAAAAGACAGGCATCAGACTCTCAGAACAAAAACTGCCGGGAATACTCTGCCTGCTGTGGCTGATTTTTTATCTGGCAGGACTGATATGGGCTTTGCGTTTTTATTGCGCTGTGATCGCAGACAGAATACCGGTTGCGTATGGCCGTGTGCTGCCCATCATTTTTCTGATGGCAGCGTTGATTTATGGCGCCGGAAAAGGTATGGAGGTGCGGGGGAGAATGTCAGAACTCATGGGATGGCTGATCTGTCTGCCGTTGATCCTTCTTTTTATATTTGGTCTGCAGCAGGTGATCCAAAGCGGCTGCTGGCGGTATCTGATGGTTGAAAGCGTGAAGCAGGAAGGTGGCATCAGCCTGCTCCTGATGCTGAAAAACGGTTTGGCCGGTGCGGCCTTTTTTATGCTTAGTGACCAGCCGCTGCTGTTGTGGCGGTGCATTCAAAGACAGAACCGGCGAAAAGGCATCTATCCGGTGGCCTTTGCCGGTGCAGGACTCATGCTGTTGTTTAGTACAGGGCTGACAGTCTGTCTGCTGAGTCCGGAGGGCATTGCGGGTGAGCGGTATCCATTTGGGGTGGTGCTGCAGCTGATCCGATTTCCAGGAAACTTCATCTCACGTTATGATATCTTCTTTGTCATGCTGTGGATGATGAGTTTTTTTGTTTTTGCCGGCGGCATGCTGATACATCTGACAGTGGCTGCAAAAGGACTGATCCGGACAGACAATAAAGATGCAAAAATGGATAGAAAACTGGCACTGCTTTTTGGAATATTGATCACAGCGGGGCTTCTATGCGGCTGTTATGCAGAGCGGGAGCCTCAAAACCGCAATTATATTATGTGTATGGGCATAGACAGTGATCCGGAGGGCGGTTTAAAAATCAGTTATGGTTTTCCGGATCTTTCTGCTCTGACAGGGACGGATGCGGGGGAGGCTGAGCCGATGCGGGTAATTGCGGCAGCATCTGTTTCAGAAGCATCGGAACTTCTGAATGCATCCTCGGATAAAACAACGGATTACAGCCAGATGCCTGTTATTTTGATGGGAAAAGATTTATTTGAGGATCAGGAAAAAAGAAGCCAGGTGATGAATGAACTGGCAGATGAAAAGACCATACGAAGAACGGCACTTATTGCTCGTGCCGAACATACTGCAGAAGATATTTTACAGCTGGATGACGATGTGCATGGCTCTGTTGGGGTTTTTATCTATGAACTCTGCCAGAATAATTATGAAAATAAAGGCTGTACCATGAGTATTCTGGAAAATTTTATCGGCGGCAGGGCAGGAGATGAAACCGTGATCCCTGTGTTTGAAAATAACAGCGGTGTTCCGGAAATAATCGAACGAATTAGCTATAAATAATTCAAAAACAGAGAAAGATATGGTATAATTTCAACATAGGCTTTTATTTCCATGTGTCATTTCTGACATGATGCAGTCTGTGAAAATTGTACGCAGAGTGAATGAAATAGCCGGGAGAGAATAACGTCTGAAAGAGAAAGGAATTGATATGACAGAGAACGTCATTTTGACAGTCAGAGGCCACCAGACAGATCTCGGTGAAGATGCAACTACCGAGCTGATCGCCGGGGCGGCTTATTACTATAGAAACGGCAAACATTATATTCTGTATGATGAGATTGATCCTGAAAGCGGTGAGCAGTCAGGCAATACGATCAAGATCGGCGAGGATAGAGTAGATGTGATCCGACGCGGTGCGGGCAAGGTCCATATGGTATTTGAGAAGGAGAAGCAGATTTCTTCCCAGTACCATACACCGGCCGGAGTCATCCAGATGGAGATATTTACATCCAGACTGCGGACAAGGCAGGAAGGGGAGAACATTGAGACAGAGATTGTCTATGATCTTCATATGAATGATGTATTTATTTCAGAATGTCGTGTTGTGATCAGGGTTGCGTCTAAAGAGAAGGCCGAGCTGCATATAATATAATTATAATATAGGAGTAACAGAAGATGAAACAGAATGGAGCCGTTTATTTTTATAATTTGAATTCGGAAAGAGGGCGGAAGATCCGCATGTTGTGTCTGACACTGGGATTGAAGATCCGTGTTGTGGACCGGGCGCAGTACACAGAAGCCATCGGTGCGATTGCTGGTGTGCCGGGATATTCCCTCAGCGGAGAGACTTATAAAGGCGAGGGCTTTGAAGATGAGATGCTGATCCTGAAGGGATTTACCGGCGGTATGCTGGATAGTTTTCTTCACGGCTTCAGAAAGATGAAGATTCAGCCGGTTGCGTTGAAGGCGGTTTTGACAGAGGCGAATTGCGGCTGGAATTCACTGGAACTTCATGATGAGCTTGTGAAAGAGCATGAGAGTATGCACAGTCAGACACCGTCCGAAGTGACAGACAATAAAGAGACAGAATAGGGGGAGTTAAGATGTCGGATCATTTAATTATTGCTTTAAACAGAGAGTACGGCAGCGGCGGTAAGGAGATTGCCGAGAAGCTTGGCAAACGTCTTGGCCTTAAGGTCTATGATGAAGATATTGCGGATCTTGCGGCAAGACGAAGCGGTATCAGGAAAGATTATTTCGAAAAAGTCGATGAGAAGCCGACAGACAGTTTTCTGTATATGCTGGCGATGAATACTTTTACGATGAATACATCCATGAATCCTTTTGAGAATACTTTGTCCAGTGACAAATTGTTCAACAAGCAGGCAGAGGTTATTCAGGAGATCGCTGACAAGGATGACTGCATTATTGTCGGACGATGCGCAGGCTATATTTTGCGTGATGAACCAAAGTGCGTCAGGATCTACATCAGTGCAGACAAGGATTTCAGAACGAAGCGCATCATGGCTTCGGATCATCTGGATGAGAAGGAAGCACAGAAGAAGATTCATTCCATGGACAAGAAGCGTGACAGCTATTTTGGTTATTATGCAGGACAGGATTGGAAGGCGTGCCATACATATGATCTGTCGATCAGCACCAGTTCCCTTGGCATTGACAAGGCAGTGGATCTGATCTGTCAGTACATTGATATCAAGTTTAAGTAAATTACCATTTACTTTTTATGAAAAAAGGGCTATAATAACTTTGTCATGACCGATATTGACTGGTTGTGACCGACAATGATCGATAATGATCGACACAATCTATGGAGGAATTTTTTATGTTAGTATCAGCAAAGGAAATGCTTCAGAAAGCGAAAGCAGGTCATTATGCAGTAGGACAGTTCAACATCAACAACCTTGAGTGGACAAAGTCTATTCTGCTGACAGCTCAGGAGATGGATTCACCGGTTATTCTCGGTGTGTCAGAAGGTGCAGGCAAGTACATGTGTGGATTTAAGACTGTATCTGCTATGGTGAAGGCAATGATCGAAGAACTGAATATTACAGTTCCGGTAGCGCTTCATCTTGACCATGGTACTTATGAAGGCTGCTATAAATGTATCGAAGCCGGTTTTTCATCTATCATGTTTGATGGTTCAAGCTACCCAATCGATGAGAATGTTGCCAAGACAAAGGAATTAGTCAAGATTTGTGCTGAAAAGGGTATGTCTCTGGAAGCAGAAGTTGGTTCCATCGGCGGCGAAGAAGACGGTGTTGTTGGTATGGGCGAATGCGCAGACCCTGATGAGTGCAAGGCGATTGCAGATCTTGGTGTGGACATGCTGGCTGCAGGTATCGGCAATATCCATGGCAAGTATCCGGCTAACTGGCCTGGACTCAGCTTTGAGACACTGGCAGCTGTACAGGAGAAGACAGGTGCGATGCCTCTCGTTCTTCATGGCGGTACAGGTATTCCTGATGATATGATTAAGAAAGCCATCAATCTTGGCGTAGCAAAGATCAATGTTAACACAGAGTGTCAGCTTTCATTTGCTGCTGCTACAAGAAAATATATCGAAGAAGGCAAGGACCTTCAGGGCAAGGGTTACGATCCTCGTAAGTTGCTTGCGCCGGGTGCTGAAGCAATCAAAGCAACTGTCAGAGAGAAGATTGAATTATTCGGTTCTGCAGGCAAGGCATCTGAATAAAACAAATAATAAAGGCGGTTTAGAAGCATCGCAATAGAGAAATCCCAATCGATTATTCGGTACATGTGTGTCCGGATGATCGATTGGGATTTTTAGCTTTTCAGGATAATTTGAATGCCGCTTACATATGATGGATATGTATAGAGCGGGAAGTGACATTTGAAATGAGACGTAAGACAGGTCTTCTGTTTTTTATTTACGCGAGCAACGAGCCAAAGTCCGTGCTTGCACGAGACTTAGGCGACCGCCGCGATAACTTGAGAAACTCGTGGAGCGTGTTCCTCATAGTTGTATTGACAGCAACAGTGATCATAACATGTGCGGGCTGTTTGGGCGGACAGCAAAAATACAATGGTCATTCAGTTTTAGGCGGATTTTCAAAAGTGTCTCAAAAAGCATTTTCAAAAGTTCTTTTTCATCCGGATTTACAGCAAAAACCAATGATCGCCCTGACTTTTGATGACGGACCAAAAGCCGGAGTGACAGATTGGCTTCTGGATGAATTGGAGAAACGAAATGTGAAAGTGACATTTTTTCTCATCGGCAGTCAGGCAGATCTTCCGGAAAACAGGGAGACTATCCGGCGGATGGCAGAAGACGGACATCAGATCGGGTGTCATACCTATCACCATGTGCAGATGACGACATTGTCTGAAAATCAGCAGAAACAGGAAATCCTGCAGTGGTATCAGGCTGTTTCGAGCATTATCGGAGATTTCAGTTATGCAGTCCGTCCGCCCTATGGCTGTGTCAATAATGCTGTCTGCAGAAGTTTGAATGTGCCGGTGATCCTGTGGTCGGTGGATACCGAGGACTGGACGGGAAAAAGTGCCGGTGAGATCGCAGATTATGTGATTTCCGAAGCAAAGGACGGCGACATTATCCTGCTGCATGATATCTTTGAAGAAAGTGTTCAGGGGGCGGTGATGGCGCTTGACGATTTAATGCGCAGAGGCTATACTTTTGTTACAGTGAATGATTTGCTGGCTGACAGGGGCATTGCCATTCAGAGCGGAAAGGTCTATCGTCAGGCGGCACAAGGAGGAAAATGATGAAGATTGGTTCACATGTGGGAATGAGCGGCAAGGAGATGTTTCTTGGTTCTGTGAAGGAGGCATTGTCTTACGGGGCGGATACATTAATGGTTTATACAGGTGCACCGCAGAATACAAGGCGCAAAGCGATAGAGGAACTCCGGGTGGAGGAGGGCTGGAATCTGATGAAAGAGAAGGGAATGGATGAGATTGTCATCCATGCGCCGTATATTATTAATCTGGCCAATACAGTGAAGCCGGAGACCTATGAACTGGCGGTAGAGTTTCTTGCCAAAGAGATTGAGCGGACGGCTGCCATGGGGAGCAAGGTACTGATCCTGCATCCCGGGGCTCATGTGGGGGCCGGTGAGGAAGCAGGCATCAGGCGGATCATTGAAGGACTGAATACCGTGCTGACGGCCGATACGCCGGTGAATATTGCGCTGGAGACCATGGCGGGAAAGGGCAGTGAGATTGGACGGAATTTTGAAGAACTGGCAGCCATTTATGAAGGTGTTCGATACAATGATAAGTTAAGAGTATGTTTCGATACCTGTCATGTTCATGATGCTGGCTATGATATTGTGCATGATTTTTCAGGTGTGATGTCGCAGTTTGACAAGGTGATCGGGCAGGATCAGATTGCGGTTTTCCATGTCAATGACAGCAAGAATCCATGCGGCGCCCATAAGGACCGTCATGAGAATTTTGGTTTTGGAGAGATTGGTTTTGAGGCACTGATGCAGGTAGTGAACTGTCCGGATTTTGAGCAGATACCGAAGATACTGGAGACACCGTATATTCCGGATGCTGAGAACAAGAAGAAAAGTTACGCACCGTATAAGTTTGAAATCGAGATGATTCGAAAGGGACTCTTTGATGCACAGCTCAAAGAGAAAATCCTTCAGGCAGCGAAGTAGGAAGGCAAATGTTAGATGCATCAGATGAGGGAGAGAATTTTATGGAGAGATTATCGATGAGAATTCCTGAGAATGCCGCAGTAATTTTAAAGGGATTATCTGAGGCGGGATATGAAGCCTATGTGGTAGGAGGCTGCGTAAGGGACAGTCTGCTTGGTCGTGAACCGAAAGATTGGGATATTACCACATCCGCAAGACCGGAACAGGTAAAGGCCGTATTTGCGCATACCATTGATACAGGAATTGAGCATGGTACAGTGACAGTGATGATAGGCAAAGAAGGTTATGAAGTTACGACGTACCGTATTGACGGAGAGTATGAGGACAGCCGTCATCCGAAAGAAGTCCAGTTTACCAGTCAGCTTTTAGAGGATTTAAAGCGTCGCGATTTTACGATTAATGCCATGGCGTACAATCCGGATAGAGGAATTGTGGATGCCTTTGATGGTATCGGCGATTTGGAACGAAAGATCATCCGTTGTGTCGGCGTGCCTCAGGAACGCTTTGATGAGGATGCATTGCGTATCATGCGTGCAGTGCGCTTCTCTGCACAGCTTGGTTTTGAAATTGATGGACCGACAAAAGAAGCGATTACAGAGAAGGTACAGCAGCTTGAGAATATCAGCGCGGAGCGTATACAGATGGAACTGGTGAAGATTCTTGTGTCGGACCATCCCGAATACATGCGCCTGGCCTGTGATCTTGGCATTACAGCGGTTGTTTTGCCGGAATATGACAGAATCAGGGGTGTCAGCCAGCATACGCCGAACCATATCTATGATGTGGAAGAACATACCCTTCGGGCGATGATGAATATTGTGCCGGACAAGGTTCTGCGTTTGACCATACTGATGCATGATTTTGGCAAGCCGGATGTGAAAAAGGTGGTTGAAGGCGGTCGTGAGATTTTTTATAAGCATCCGGAGGTTAGTGCCGCCTATGCAGAGAAAATCATGCGCAGACTTAAATTCGACAACGATACCCGGACAAAAGTTGTACGACTTGTCAAGTGGCATGGCTTGAAATACGATGCTTCCGAAGTCAGTGTCAGAAGGGCACTAAACAGAGTCGGACAGGATATCTTTGAGGATTTCATCAAAGTCCAGCATGCAGATATTGAGGCAAAGAATCCGGCAGTTATTCCGGGCAAACTGGCTTTACTGGCAGAGAAGGAGAAAACATATCACAAAGTGATCGCGGAAGGGCAGTGCTTTACCGTGCGTCAGTTAGCCATCGGTGGATTGGACCTGATCAGGGCCGGCATCGAACCGGGACCGTTGCTTGGAGCAGTACTGGACAAACTGACAGAGGCTGTCATCGATGACCAGAGGATGAACAACAAAGAAAAACTGTTGGAATTGGCCGAAAAGCTTAAAGACGATCCGGCCGTATTTATTCCAAAAGAGGATTTCTTTATGTAAAAATGCGCGCGGTTCAGAGGTATTGAGTTGCGAAGCGTCTGACATAAAAAAACTGTCGGATTTCGAAAAATCCGACAGTTTTTTTATTCGGCTTTGCTGAATTTACCTTTGACTTTCTGCCAGAAAGTCTTCTTCGGTGGTGTTACCAGTGCAGGGCCTCTTAAGCTCTTCACACTGAGAATGTAGATACCGCCGACCATGGCTCTGATCTCCTGTTTCACAGGAATCATATCAAAAACCTTCTCATCACACATGAATGTCATGATACGCGGACCGACCTTAGCTTTAACAATCGGGACCTTGGAACGGCGCATCATCTTCGGTACGTTGTCGATGACAACCTTCGGAAGATTGGCCTCACTGATCTTCATGCGCTTTTTATCAATAACCAGTAATGTCATTGGCTGGGCAGCGTCCTGAAGCTGCTGCTGGGCATCTGCTGATTTCTTCTGCTGCTTGTTTCCCCATACACCAACAATTACAAGTGCGATAATCAGAATGGCAAGAATAACCAGAGTGACGATCCATGCGGTGCCAAGGGCTGCAATAGGTGCTATTGTCACGTTACTTCCTCCTTTAATACATTTCAAATCAATCGAATTTAAGTGTAGCATTTTTTCGCCAAAAAAGAAATAGTTTTTTGAGAAAAAAATAAGTTATTGTCAGGATTCGACATTGGCAAGGCTGTTTTCTTTCAGCATACCGCCGATGATGCCCTGAACCTGACTGCCGATATGGCGGCGTTCCTCCTTCGGCATGGCATTGAGATCGATCGGGTCACCAAATTCAATGATAACAGTGGAAGCCTTGATAAAAGGAATATGGTTCTCAAAAACATTTTCCGTATTGGTAATGGCTACCGGGATGATCAGACAGCCGGATTTCTCGGCAATCTTGAAGCTGCCTTCCTTAAATTCCAGCATGTCATCCCCTGGGGTACGTGTACCTTCCGGGAAAATGCAGACGGAACAGCCGCCTTTGACGGTGGCAATACAGTTGAGGATCGTCTTTAACCCTTCTTTGATATTCTCACGGTCAAGGAACTGACAGTTCATATAGCGCATCCAGCGTCGGATAAAAGGAATCCGTTCCAGCTCTTTCTTGGCCACAAAACCGGTGGTATTGTTGGTCAGGGGGTACAATGTTACGATATCGAAATAGCTTCGATGATTGGAAACATAGAGGACCGCCTGATCCTTTGGGACTTTTTCCTGGCCTTTAACAATCAGATGAATACCGGAGAGCCAGATAATGATCTTCAGTGCCGTTGTGACAATGACAAAAGAACTGCGTTCTTTCTTATGGATGTCGAAATGTCCGATGATGGCTTCAATCAGGTACAGCGGGATGCTGATAATGAAGAAGCAGAGCAGGAACAAAAGGACAAGGATTGTACGAATCATGCGTGGACCTCCATACGTGCGCGGTCACGGCCGTAAACTTCGCTGATGGTCTTCAGTGCTTCTGCCAGTTCCGGTGAGAGTCTGTCTGATGTGTAGCGCCATGCCCAGTTGCCTGCAGCAGCACCCGGTGTGTTCATACGGCAGTCACTTCCGAAACCGAAGAGATCCTGAAGTGGGAAAATCGCGTAGCGGGCAGTGGAGCCAAGGGCTGTACGGATGAAATCCCAGTGGATGTTGCTGCCGTCACAGTTCATATAGCGGCGGACTTTGTCACGGTATTTCTCATCCAGTTCAAGATACCAGCCAACCGTTGTATCATTGTCATGGGTACCTGTGTAGCAGATGCAGTTTTCAGGGTAGAGATAAGGCAGAAAATCGCTTTCTGCGGTGTCATTGAAGGCAAACTGAAGCACCTTCATACCCGGGAAATGGAAGGTATCACGGAGCTTCTCAACCTGCGGGGTGATCACACCGAGATCTTCTGCAAAAATCGGCAGGTCTTTGCCGAGTTCCTTCTCGATTGCGCGGAAAAGGGAAGCTCCCGGGCCCTTGATCCATTTGCCGTTGATAGCTGTTTCGTCACCGTACGGTACGGACCAGTAAGCTTCAAAACCGCGGAAATGATCAATACGCAGATAGTCCACAAGCTGCAGCTGCTGACGGATACGGGAGATCCACCATTCATATCCGGTTTTCTTGTGTTCTGTCCAATTGTAGAGCGGATTGCCCCACAGCTGACCGGTTTTTGAAAAATAATCCGGCGGTACACCGGCAACGGCTGTCGGGAAGCCTTTGCTGTCAAGTTTGAACAGAGACTGGTTCGCCCAGACATCGGCACTGTCCGGTGAAACAAAGATTGGAATATCACCGATGACGGAGATTCCCTTCTTGTTGGCATAAAGTTTCAGTTCATGCCACTGTTTGAAGAAAATAAACTGAATAAACTGATAGTAAGTGATGCTGTCGGCCAGTTCGGTCAGTGCGGCCTTCCGGGTCCTGGTATCCAAAACCTGATACTGAGGCGACCATTCATGCCAGGAACGGCCCTGATGCAGATCTTTGAGAGACATAAACAGAGCATAGTCTTCCAGCCAATCCTTCTCGGTTCGGCAGAAGTGGTTGAAAGCTTTATGCAGGGCTTTGTCCTCCGATGCAGTAAAATGTGCACAGGCTTTGCGGAGCAGAGCAGCCTTATAAGTGATCACATTGCCGTATTCAACAGAATAATCGTTGAAATCCGGTACATCGGCCAGGTCATCCTTCTCAAGAAGACCGTCCTTCAGCAGCAGATCCGGGCTGATGAGCAGCGGTTGACCGGCAAAAGCTGAAAAAGCCTGATAGGGTGAATCGCCGAAACCTGTCGGACCAAGGGGCAGACACTGCCAGAGGGTCTGTCCGGCGTCATATAAAAAGTCGATAAAAGCATAGGCACCATCACCGAGATCACCGATTCCATAAGGGCTCGGGAAAGAAGTCGGGTGAACAAGGATACCGCAGTAGCGTGGACGCGGTGTTTTTTTTATTTCCTGAACATTCATTCTATATTACCTCCAAATTCAAATTCCTGCACCTATTATACACGATAAACGAATAAATGCATAGTCTATAATCAGAAGCCTATCAGCAGGGGGAAAAAACAGATGGCATACAACTATCAACGAAATTGTCCGCCATGCGGCGGGCGACCGCCGTACAGGGATCCGTGGGGATCGCCACCGCCGGGGGCTGGCCGACCGCCTTATCAGGGACCATGGGGACCGCCACCGCCGGGGGCTGGCCGACCGCCTTATCAGAGACCATGGGGACCGCCGCCACCGGGGGCTGGCCGACCGCCTCATCAGGGTCCATGGGGACCGCCGCCGGGGCCTGGCCGACCGCCTTACAGGGGATCATGGGGAACTGCGGGAAAAAATAACAGACTTCAGTCTCAGTCATGTGCGCAGGAGGAAGAACAGGAAGCGGATGATCTGTACATGACTGATATGCCGGAGCCGGGGCAGATGGAAGAAGACTGGCTGTATATGCAACAGCTTTACCCGAATACGGCCCGCAAACTGGTGTATTATATTGAGGATGCGGCCGACCGGCTGGAATATGAGAACAGCATGATGTTTGACAACTACCCGGACCGGATCGCGGTGGAGCGGGTTGTCAAAGAGATTATTGCGGTCATTCAGGAAAATGACCCGGCGCTTATAACGATGCCTGAAGATACGGCTGTATCAGAAAGAAAGGGGGATCAGACCTGGGATAGCTGCATGGAAGAAATGATACAGATCATGCTGCTTGGTGAGATGCATCACAGGAGATGGCGTTATCAGCAGATGAATCGCAGAAATTATTGAAAAATACCTGTGAATCGTTATAAAAATGGTTTACCGCAATTTACAGACAGAAAATGTTATGTTAAACTATAGAATTGAATAATAATCATTGCGCCGGCGCTCTGAGGAACTCCGGCGTTTCTTATAAAACATAGATAAGGTGTTTAGATGAATCAGATAGAAGAATTATTGAAGCGTGTGCTGACATCGCTTCTGGTAGATATGGTCATTAGCGGTGCAAGAGGCGGCGGTGACTTTATAAAGATAAAGGTACGGCCTGTTATGATCCGGGATAGTCTGTATTTTCAGGTATCCAGATATACGGACAAGCAGGTTTTTCATGAGAATATGACGGCGGAGGATGCTTTGGAGACATTGTCTGGATGGATACTGCATGATTTCCGACAGGCGCAGATCCGGATGCAGGATGAAATGGTGACGGTGCTTGTCAGCAAGAAGGGCAAGGCAACAGTAAAGAGCAAAAAAGCAGCCTGCATTGAGACACAGAATCTGGAGCATAATCGCAAGAAGCAATATATCATCGAAGAAGGAACGGCAGTGCCTTTTATGATTGATCTGGGCGTTATGACAGAAAGCGGGAAGATTATCCGTACACGTTATGACAAGTATCGACAGATCAATCGCTTTCTGGAGTTTATTGAAGATATTCTGCCGGAACTGCCAACCGACAGAACCGTGCATATCATTGATTTCGGATGCGGCAAGTCTTACCTGACATTTGCCATGTATTATTACCTGAAGGTGCTGAAGCATTATGACATCCGGATCACGGGACTGGATCTGAAGCAGAAGGTTATCGAAGACTGTCAGGCATTGGCCGACCGGTATGGTTATGATGGGCTTCAGTTTTTATGCGGAGATATTGCGGATTATAACGGCACAGATGAAGTGGATATGGTTGTGACGCTTCATGCCTGTGATACTGCAACCGATTATGCCTTATATAAGGCTGTTAAATGGCATGCATCGGTGATTTTATCCGTGCCGTGCTGTCAGCACGAACTGAACCGAAAGATGCAGTGTGAAACTTTGTCCGGGGCTTTTCAGTACGGGCTCATCAAAGAGCGGACAGCTGCCCTGATGACAGATGCCATGCGTGGACAGCTGTTGGAAATGAAAGGCTATAAGACGCAGCTTCTTGAATTTATCGATATGGAACATACACCGAAGAACATTCTGATCCGTGGGGTGAAGTCCAAGGGACTTTTGCCGAAGGCGGCCAGAAAGCAGCAGATGGAGAATTATCAGAAGTGCAGAGATTTCTTTGGTGCAGAGCTGACCCTGGAGAAACTTTTTAAGGAGATGGAAGGGGAGATGGCGTATGAGCAGAACTAAGAAGATACTATTGACGCTCCTGGCCTATCTTACCGCTTTTATTGTAGCAGTCTGTGTCAGCAGCTTTGTGCTTAATCAGGGGAAGGTCAGCGGTGAGCAGCAGCGTTCAAGCGCGGATCTGCCGCTTTTGTATGTGCGTACCGGCGGTGAACTCATGAATGAAATGCATGGGTATACAGAGCCGGTAGACGGCGGTTACTACAGAGATACGCTAACACCTGTAGGTGAGAGCAAGACCATCAATCTGAGTATGGATACCTATGGACACAACATTTCCTCTGTCAGTTTTGAGCTGTACAATGATCAGTATACAGATCTGATCGAAAGCGGAGACTGTACCGACATGGAAAAGGTCAATGCTATGGTTCAGATGCAGCTCCAATTCAAAAACACACTGTATTCCAACAGGGAGTATTGTCTGCATCTGATGCTGAAAAACGATCAGGATCAGGTTTATCATTATTATACAAGAGTCCGTTACGGATCGGATCTGAAGGTAGCTGAGAAACTCAAGTTTGTCCTGGATTTCAATGAAACGACTTTCAATAAGGACAGTGCAGATGCTTTGAGCAGTTATCTTGAATCAACATCCTCTTCCTCGAGTTCAGACAAGAGTCTGGTGACGCTGTATTCATCGTCGGATACGGTGACATGGGGAAGTATGGCGCCATATCGAACAAGCGAGATCGCTATTCGTCTGAAGGAGATTAATACGGAGACGGCGGCTTTTACTTTGTCCTATACGATAGAATCTTCAGCCGGAGATATTAATACATTTTATAATGTCAATGAGTATTACAGGCTGCGATGGACAGATTCAAAGGTCTATCTTCTGGATTTTGAACGGCGGATGGCAGAGAATATCGGACTGGCAGATATAACTGTTTCTTCAGGAGCACTCAGGCTTGGTATCGGAGACGCTTCAGATATCGACTATGCCTCCTATGGAACAGACCAGCAGCAGTATACCTGGGTAACAGGCGATCAGCAGCTGTGGCTTTATGACAATACCAACCGTATTATGACCAAGGTTTATACGGAGGAGGATGACAATCACAATTGCGGACGACAGGATGAAGCCGGCATAAAGGTTGTTCATGCGGATCCTGAAACCGGAGATTTGTATTTTATTGTGTATGGTTATATGCATTCTGGTAATTACGAAGGCCGGGAAGGCGTGATGGTTTATCATTTCAGCCATGGAGATGTTCTTCTGGAAGATCTTGTTTTTATTCCTTTTAATAAAGGTTTTGAGCAGATGCGGTCAGGCCTGGAGGAACTGGCTTATATGAATGATGACGGCACACTGTATCTTTTGTTGGAAGATACCGTTTATGCCATCGATGTCAATATGGGCAAAATGGATGTGGCCTACAAAGACCTCAACAGCAGCAATTGTACAGCATCGGGAGACGGCATTTTTGTTATGTGTGACGGCGGTGATGAAAATGCCGGAGAACGGCTGAAGATCGTTGATCTGAATTCCGGAAAGGAAAGAACCATTGAAGGCGGCGACTGGCGGATTGTGCCTCTTGGCTATGCGGGAAAGGATCTGATCTATGGTCTGATCGATCCACAGATGTTGACAGAGGATTCCTCCGGTGTCATTCGCACACCGATCAGCGAAGTGCACATTATAGATGAGAATTATAATGAGGTCAAGACGTATCAGAAGAGCGGTGACTATGTGATGCGGCTGACCATCAGTGACGGCAATATATCCATGAAGCTGGCCAAGGCTGTAAAGAACGGCAATTATACGGATTATCAGGATGCTGGTGAAGATTATATCATCCGTAATATCGAAAATGATGACCAGAAAATTTATGTGGATAAACAAAAGGACAGTATCAGAGGACAGCAGAACTGGCTGCATCTGAATACATCCGACAGTTTTGTGCCGATTTCACAGAGTGCCCGTTACCTGGATCCGGGTTATGATATTTCAAGGAAATACGAAGATACGGATCAGGTGGAAATGCAGTATTATGTTTATACAAAGGGACGCATGGATGCGGCATTTGCGACGATCCAGGAGGCTGTGGATTATGGTACGACCTACGCCGGCACGATTATGACCAGCCACAAGCAGGTGATCTGGCAGAAAGCCGGAAGAGCTTATATCTGGGATCTGAATATTGACAGTATTGACAAGACCAGCAATACACAGAGCATGAACAGCATTTTGATCAAGACGATTGCAGATTACGAAGGTTGGAAATTAAATGGCACGATCGATGATGCAGAGCCGTTATTTGCGGCGATGACAGCGGTACTTCCGGCGGAGACGATTGATCTGAGCGGCTTGAAGCTGGATGATGTGCTTCATTTTGTTTATCGCGACCGTGTTGTGGCTGTCAAACTTTCAAACAACAATTACGGTCTGATCACGGCTTATGATAATGATTATGTCTGGATTGCGGATCCTGCAAAGGGAGAAGTATATTCCATGACACAGACAGCAGCAGAAAAGCTTTTTGAGCAGAATGGAAAAGTCTACTATAGCTATATGGATTAACTTTAAAAAGTCATATGGACAGACAGAGTGCCCTGTGCAGTCGCTGTAAGGGGATGGAGCAGGGAGAATAAAGGAGGAGATATCAAATGGGTGAGATTAAGACAATTGGCGTTTTGACCAGCGGCGGAGATGCACCGGGGATGAATGCGGCTATTCGTGCGATCGTGCGTACAGCTATCGCCAGCGGCCTGAATGTGAAAGGTATCATGCGCGGTTATGCCGGCCTTTTGAATGAAGAGATCATTGATATGGACAAGCAGAGCGTTTCAGAAATTATGCGACGCGGCGGTACAATTCTGTATACTGCCAGATGCAAAGAATTTATGACTGAAGAAGGACAGCAGAAAGCGGCAGAGATCCTTAAGAAGCATGGCATTGACGGACTGATCGTCATCGGCGGTGATGGCTCCTTCAGAGGAGCACAGAAGCTGTCAGCTCTGGGCATCAATACCATTGGTATCCCAGGAACCATCGATCTGGATATTGCATGTACGGATTATACCATCGGTTTTGATACGGCGGTCAATACGGCTGTGGAAGCCATTGACAAGATCAAAGATACATCCATGTCCCATGAGCGATGCAGCATCATTGAAGTTATGGGCAGAAATGCAGGTTATATTGCTCTTTGGTGCGAAATTGCCAATGGTGCGGACGGCATTCTGATACCTGAAAAGGAACAGTTCGATGAGCAGGATCTGATCGAGACGATCCTCTCAAACCGTTTGAAAGGCAAGAAACATCATGTTGTCATCAATGCGGAAGGTATCGGTGATTCGAATCGACTGGCCAAACGTATAGAAACGGCCACAGGTATTGAGACAAGAGCCACGATTCTTGGTCATATTCAGAGAGGCGGCTCGCCGACAGCTAAAGACAGGGTATACGCATCCACAATGGGTGCTTATGCCGTTGACCTGTTGTCCGGCGGTGCGACCAACAGAGTCATTGCCTATAAAGCCGGTCAGTTCACGGACTTTGACATTGACGAGGCATTGGCAATGAAAAAGACCATCGACGAGTATCAGTTCCTGATCAGCCGCCTGATGGTCATGTATTAAATATATTTAAGCTCTTTGGGGTTCAGATAAAACCTCAAAGAGCTCTTTTTATATCGATGGATAAGGAATGAGATGAATAATGCTGTTGATGAGTTCTTCACGGTCCATGCCCCATGCAAGGCAGCTGTCCAGGTTCTCAAGAAGCTGATGACTGTTCTGAAGTGCCTGCTCAAAGATCTCTTCAAAGGAGAGATAGGAAGCTTCCGGGCAGCCGGGATAGGTGTACCACGGCTTTTTGTCAGTGTTCATATAATCATGTTCATCAGACAGATAATCCTGATAGACCTTCTTCTTCTGAGCGGGGAGGATTGGCAGAGTGCCTTCAATCCGGTATCTCAGCAAATGATAAAAACGGTTGTTCGGGCGCAAATGAATGTTCTGACGCTGCATATTGCGGACGCCTGTACTGATTTCATTCGCGGAGATCCGGTACTTGTAAGTGGTCTGGATCGTCTGACGCATCAGATAGGCAATGGCTGACAGGTCTTTGCGGCTGACAAAGGTCAGTGCTTCAAAATTCAGCTGGGAAGGCTCCATATGGCAGCGACTCCGAAGCAGCACTGTGTCAATGGTTGTCTCAACCTTCCGACGGTGACATGTCATGCGGGATGAACTGCACTTGGCCGGAAGATCCTGCCAGACCCTGAAAAGAATATAGGGTGAAGCAGACTGATCAATGGCAAAAAAGCAGAGATAGCCTGCCATATAGGCGATGCAGACATCGCGCTCCTGATCGGCCATGCCACTTAATGTATCCAGCATATTATTAAAAAACGCAGCGTATTCCTGGTTGCGCAGCGTCAGGGAAGCTGTACGATAGGACAGTCCACGCTTGGATAAAGTATGAGGATTAAAGGAGAGCAGATTGTTCCCTTGAAGACCCAGAAGAAAAGCATGGTTATTCTTTTTAATGACTTCATGGATATAGTTGTCGGAAAGCATATCACAGGATTCCATTCCAAACAGATAATATGTTAAAAATCCAGCCATAGGGTTTCGTCCTTTCTAATAAGCGTTGTACATACGGATATCAATATATACAATAGGTATCATACATGATTGGGACTGGATGTTCAATGAATTGAGTGTAAACTTTTCTAAAAGGTTTATAAACTTGAAAAATAATAAAAACAGAACACTTGTTTCTTTTCACTATATGTGGTAAGATTTTGCTATATGGAGGTTGTGACAGGTTATCATGGATTTATTTGATTATATGAGAGAAGACAAAATGGAGAAAGAGTCGCCCCTGGCTTCAAGGCTTCGTCCGAGAACGCTGGATGAGATTGTAGGACAGCAGCATATTCTCGGACGGGACAAGATGCTGTATCGGGCGATCAAGGCTGATAAGCTCAGCTCGATTATTTTATATGGGCCGCCGGGAACAGGCAAGACAACGATAGCGAAGGTGATTGCCAACACTACCAGCGCGGCATTCACACAGATCAATGCGACTGTAGCCGGCAAGAAGGATATGGAGCAGGTTGTTCAGGAAGCGAAGGACCGTATGGGAATGTACGGCAAACGGACCATCCTTTTTGTTGATGAGATCCACCGTTTTAATAAGGGTCAGCAGGATTATCTGCTGCCTTTTGTGGAGGACGGCACGTTGATCCTGATCGGCGCAACAACGGAGAATCCGTATTTCGAGGTGAATGGCGCATTGATATCCAGATCGGTTATTTTTGAACTGAAACCGCTGTCAGCGGAGGATATCGGGGTGCTGATCAGGCGTGCGGTTTATGACACAGAGCGCGGTATGGGCAGTTATGGAGCTGAGATCTCAGATGATGCGGTTGATTTTCTGGCGGATATGTCCGGCGGTGATGCACGCATGGCATTGAATGCGGTGGAATTGGGTGTTTTGACAACAGAACCGTCAGCGGATGGGAAGATCCACATTACGGTTGATGTGGCATCAGAATGTATTCAGCGCCGAGTGATGCGTTATGACAAGAACGGAGACAATCATTACGATACGATCTCAGCTTTTATTAAGAGCATGCGGGGATCGGACCCGGATGCCGCTATTTATTACCTTGCAAGAATGCTGTATGCGGGGGAGGAGCCGGCTTTTATTGCCAGAAGAATTATGATCTGTGCATCAGAGGATGTGGGCAATGCAGATCCTCAGGCACTGCAGGTGGCTGTTGCTGCATCCCAGGCGGTTGAAAGACTGGGAATGCCTGAAGCCCGGATCACATTGGCCCAGGCAGCAGCCTATGTGGCCTGTGCACCGAAGAGCAACGCAGCGATCATGGCGATCGATGAGGCGATGGCCCTGGTGCGTTCAACCCAGGCAGCTCCGGTACCGCCTTATCTGCAGGATGCCCATTACGGCGGGGCAGCGAAGCTTGGACATGGCATTGGCTATAAGTATGCCCACGATTATCCGAATCATTATGTCAGACAGCAGTACCTTCCGGATGCTTTTAAGGATCAGAAGTTCTATCACATGGGAGATCTGGGCTATGAGAAAGAGATGAAGGAACATATGCGGCGTATCAGAGGAGATGAATCGGATGAAGAGTAAGCGATTGATCGTTATTTCACTGGATGCCTTGGGCAGTACGGATTTTGAGATGTTTTCGCAGCTGCCGAACTTTAAGAAGTTTATTGACCATGCGGCTTTTTGCAGGCAAGTCCGTTCGGTGTACCCGTCACTGACCTATCCGGCCCATACGACGATCGTGACCGGCAGGCCGCCGGCAGAACACGGAATTGTGAACAATATTCTGATTCAGCCGGAACGCTCATCGCCGGATTGGTTCTGGCAGCGGAAGTATATTCAGGGGACGACATTGTATGATGAGGCATTGAAGAAGGGCATGCAGGTGGCGGCCCTTTTATGGCCGGTGACGGCGAAGTCTGATATTACATGGAATCTTCCGGAGATTTTTGCCAACCACAGGTGGTCGAATCAGATCATGACATCGGCGGCCAATGGCACATTGGGGTATCAGTTGACCCTGAACCGGAAGTTCGGCAGCCTCAGAGACGGTATTCGACAGCCGGCCCTGGACAATTTTGTACAGGCTTCCATGAATTATACAATCAGGACTTACAGACCGGATATGATGTTTGTACATCTGACAGATCTGGATACACAGCGGCATCATTTTGGTGTGCATTCGAAGGAAGCCCATGCGGCGATAGAGCGACATGACCGGAGAGTCGGAGAACTGATGCATTTGCTGCACAGGTGCGGAATGTCCGTGAAGCGGGATACAACGGTAGTGCTTCTCGGTGATCACAGTCAGCTGGATGTTCAGAATATTATATTGATCAACCGATTTTTGCGTGAGCAGGGATATATCAGGGTACAGCATGGGAGGATTACGGACTGGAAGGCTTACTGTCAGAATTGTGATGGTTCAGCCTATATTTATATCAGGAAGAACGGACTGGAGAAGTCTGAGCAGATTCGGATCAAGAATGAAATCTATGATTGGCTGTGTGCCATGAAGAATGATCCGGATAATGGCATTGCGGCCATTTATTCATCGAAGAAGGCGAAGGAGCTGGGGGCAGACCCGGAATGTACTTTTATGTTGGAAGCACGGCGCGGATTTTATTTTCAGAATGAGCTGGATATGGGAGAGATTCCTGAGGTGCAGCGGGCAACCCACGGTTTTCACCCGGGAAGGAAAGACTATCAGACTGTTTTCATGGCTGTTGGACCGGATATTATGCCGGGAGTGGAGATTGAAGAGATGTCTCTGATGGATGAGGGCCCGACCATGGCCGAAATCATGGGACTGGAGCTTCCGGGGGCAAAGGGAAAGGTTTTGCGGGAGATTTTCCGGTAGTTTGATCCGGCGGCAGACAGAAGGACCGACGGAGCGGCCAATGTATTTTTCAAATTAGTAGTTGACATTTCAGAAATATCATTGTATCATTCCTTAATGAAACTTGGTTCCATTAAGGAAAGAGAGTGTAATGATATGATAAAGAATAGAATAAGATTACTGCCGGTGCTTTTGCTTGCTGTGTGGGTGCTGGCAGGCTGCGGGCATCAGGTGGCATCCGCTGATAAAGCGTCTGACGGCAGACTGCAGGTGGTGACAACCTTGTTTCCTCAGTATGATTTTGCCAGACAGATCGGCGGCGATCATGCGGATGTGAGCCTGGTTCTGCTGCCGGGAATGGAGAGTCATATGTATGACCCGACACCGGGAGATATGATCCGAATTTCTGAGGCTGATATGTTTATCTATACCGGCGCCGAGATGGAGCCCTGGGCTCAGGAGCTGGCAGACAGTGTCGATATGTCGAAAGTAAAGGTTGTGGATGCTTCTTCCGGCGTTTCTATGATGAAGGAAGAAGATGAGGAACATGAACATGCGGAGGCGGAGGAAGATTCAGCCCATGCGGAGGAAGACAGTCATGACCACAGCAGTCATCACCATGAGCATACGTATGATCCGCATATCTGGCTGGATATGCAGAATGCCATACAGATGGTGAGGAATATCGAGGATGCCTTTTGTGAGGCAGATCCGGCCAATGCCGAGACGTATAAGGCCAATGCAGAAGCTTACATTGAGAAACTGGAGGCTTTGGACAGTGAACTGAAGTCAATCACAGCAGGCGGTAATCGCCGGGATGTTGTTTTTGGCGGACGTTTTGCCTATGGTTATTTCATTCACGGTTATGGCTTGGAGTATGAGAGCGTTTATGACAGCTGTTCGGCGGATACGGAGCCCAGCATGGCACAGATGGCGAATGTGATCAACTATATGAAAGAACACCATGTGAAGTATATTTTATATGAGGAGCTTTCAACGCCGAATGTAGCCCGAGCTATTGCAGATGCAACAGGTGCGCAGATGCTGATGTTTTCCACCTGTCATAATGTAACGAAGGATGAATTCGAATCCGGCGTGACCTTTATTGATCTTATGCAGCAGAATGCCGATACGCTGAAGAAGGCATTGGAGTAGGAGGAAGAAATGTCAATTCTGGAAGTCAGAGATGTGTCGATCATTTACAGCGATGATAAGCGTGTCGCTGTAGAACATGCATCTTTTAAGATAGAGGCAGGCGAGTATGCCTGCATCATAGGCAGCAACGGTTCAGGCAAGAGCACCCTTGTCAAGGGGATTGTGGGACTGGTGCCTGTTACATCCGGTGAGGTCATTCATGCGCTGTCACCGGAGCAGTACGCTTATTTATCACAGATTACGGAGATAGAAAGAGATTTTCCGGCAACCGTCAGAGAAGTTGTTTTGGCGGGCATGCAGCGTTCCGGAAGACGTTTTCCTTTTTATACACGAGAAGACAGGAAGAAAGCTGCAGATGCCATGGAGACATTGGATATTACAGATCTGGCAGATTACAGGATCGGCAACCTTTCAGGCGGTCAGAAGCAGCGTGTGCTTCTGGCAAGAGCTCTTTGCAGAGAACCGAAGCTTTTGATCCTGGATGAACCATGTGCAGGTCTTGATCCGGCGATCACAGCGGAGTTTTACAGTTTGATCGACCATATCAACAAGAAGCAGGGTGTGACCATCCTTATGGTTTCCCATGATCTGGATCAGGTGGAACAGTATGCCAGCCATATTATTATGATGAATCAGACCGTGGAATTCGACGGCGATCATGAAGCATGGTGTAGAAAGTGTGCACAAGAAGGAGGACATTATCATGACACAGTTAATTGAGGCCCTGTCTTATCCGTTTGTACAGAGAGCTATTGCAGCTGGTGTGATGATTTCTCTTTGTGCGGCACTGCTGGGGGTTATTCTTGTATTGAAGCAGTATTCCCTTATTGGCCATGGACTCGGAGATGTCGGTTTTGCATCCACATCCCTGGCCGTAGCGCTCGGACTGCCGGTTATGGCAGTTTCGATTCCAATTGTTGTGATTGCAGCCTGCCTGATCATGTTCTGGTCCCAGCGGTCTAAAACCGGCGGGGATACAGCGATTGGCATGGTAGCCACAGGTGCATTATCCATTGGTGTGATTATCACTGCCATGAGCAGTGGATTCAATGTAGATGTCAACGGTTATATGTTCGGCAGTATTCTGGCTATGAGCAGAGAGGATGTGATCTTCAGCGTTGTGCTGTCGATTGTCATTCTTGTGCTGTTTGTCGTATTTTATAATCGGTTGTTCCTGATCACATTCGATGAGAATTTCGCAAAGGCCAGCGGTATCAGAGTCGGGTTTTATCAGTTTTTGATTGCGCTGCTGACAGCATTGACCGTTGTTATGGGTATGCGGATGATGGGAAGTCTTCTGATCTCCAGTTTGATCATTTTTCCTGCGGTGATTGCGCGCAAGCTGGTTGTCAGCTTCAAGGCAGTGGCAGTATTATCCGTTTTTCTGTCTGTGATCTGCTTCCTGGCAGGGCTGATCCTGTCATTTGAGATGAATCTTCCAACGGGTGCCAGCATTGTTATCATCAATCTGATCGTGTTGATTGCAGTGACGATTTTGAATAAATTACGCGGAAGATAGATCCGTTTAATCATTAGTTATAAAAAAGTAAGATTTTTATACTGGTATTTTATGGATTGACCTGTTAAGATATAACAGACAGGAGTTGTCTCCTGCTCATTATACGCTTAAAAACATCTAATCAGGAGGTTGGGAAGATTGAAGATTCTGTCTTTTGCGGTTCCTTGTTACAACTCGGAAGCTTATATGCGCAAGTGTATTGATTCACTGCTGCCGGGCGGCGAGGACGTGGAGATTATTATTGTAGATGACGGTTCCAGCGATGGCACAGCTGCCATTGCGGATGAATATGAAGCAAAGTATCCGGGGATCTGCCGCGCGATCCATCAGGAGAATGCAGGTCATGGTGGTGCAGTGAATACAGGTATTACCAATGCCAGAGGCATGTATTTCAAGGTTGTGGATTCAGACGACTGGCTGGATACAGACAGCTACAAGATTGTGCTGAATAGATTGAAACAGTTCAGAGAAGATCGCAAGCGTGTGGATATGTTTATCTGCAATTATGTCTATGAACATGTGGAGGATGGTACATCTCATACAATCGGCTATCATAAGGTGCTCCCGGAAGAGAAGATATTCGGATGGGATGAGGCGCGCCATTTCAGAATGGATCAGAATCTGCTGATGCACTCTGTGATCTACAGAACCAAAGTGCTGAGAGAGAGCGGGCTGAAACTGCCGAAGCATACATTCTATGTGGACAATCTGTTTGTCTATATACCGCTGCCGTATGTGAAGACGTTGTATTATTTAGATGTGGATCTTTACAGATATTATATTGGACGTAATGACCAGTCTGTCAACGAACGCGTGATGATCAGCCGTATTGATCAGCAGATTTATGTGAACAAGCTGATGATCGATGCCTACTGCCTGCCGCAGGATGTATCCAATAAGCATCTGGCGCGTTATATGTTGAGCTATCTGGCCATGATCTGCTGCGTGACATCTATTATGCTTCTGATCTCAGGAACACCTGAGAATCTTGAGAAGCGTCGTGAACTGTGGCAATACTTCAAGAAGAAGTATCCGAGCATGTACTGGAGAGTTCGCCTTGGCGGCCGTGGTATTGTCAGCAATCCACCGGGCAAGATTTCCTATGGAATTGTTGTACGATGCTACAGAATGGCTCAGAAGATTTACAAGTTTAATTAAGAGAAATGCCCGATGCTTCGGGAATATGAGTTGGGGGAATGACAATGCGTTGTCCGAATTGTGGCCAGCGCCTCGCAGATGAGGCGGGAAGATGTCCTGTCTGTGGGACAGTAATTGATGAAGAGACAAGAAGGAAAGCCATGAATGAAGATGATTTTGCTTCATCTTCATTTGAAGGTACATGTCAGTCAATGGGAGAACAGGCATCAGCCGCACAGAGCGGGCGTACTGATCAGATGGCTCCGGATGAGAAGCGTTATCCAGCGAGACCGATGAAGTGGTACAAGTTTCTGATCTATTTTTCCTTGGTTCTGACAGGCTTTGCCAATATATGGACAGGTGTAGAGGCTGTTCTGGGGATGCAGTACGAGACGAAGAGTCAGGCAGCACAGGTTTATACTGTCTATCCGGGGCTTCATGTGTTGGATATTATTTACGGTGTGCTGTTGATTCTGTTGGGGGTCTATGCGCTGATTGTCCGCCAGTATCTGGCCGGATTTAAGGCGAAGGGACCGAAGATGCTGCTGATCATGTATATTGTTTCACTGGTTATTGAGGTTTCTTACATTGCAGCAAGCTCTCTGATCAGCGGGGTGAATCTTCTGACAGCATCTGAATCAGGAACGATGCTGATTTCAAGCATGATCGTGTCATTATTTATGATCGGGGCCAATAAGGTTTATTTCGATAAACGAGCACACCTGTTCAATAAATAGTACATTTTTGATTCAGAATACAAAAAGAACATGGGGAATGGCGCCGGATGGTGCGGTTCCCTTTCTTTTTGTTCATGAGCTGTAAAAACCAGTGGTAATTTATCAAAAATACGTTATAATAAATAGAGATGCCAACGGGTAGAGAAAGGGGAAACATATGGCAAGTTCAGATATAGGAATTGACTTGGGTACAGCCAGTGTCCTTGTCTATGTGAGAGGCAAGGGAGTCGTACTGAAGGAACCTTCAGTTGTGGCTTATGATAAAGATACAAATGAAATAAAGGCCATCGGTGAGGAAGCACGTCAGATGATGGGACGAACTCCAGGGAATATTGAAGCTGTACGTCCGCTGCGTCAGGGTGTGATTTCAGATTATACTATTACAGAGAAGATGCTGCGCTACTTTATTCAGAAGGCTATGGGCAGAAAGACATTGAAGCGTCCGCGAGTCTGTGTAGGTGTACCGAGCGGTGCAACAGAAGTTGAGAAGAATGCGGTCTGGCAGGCAGCGCTGGAGGCAGGTGCCAGAGACGTGATGATTATTGAAGAGCCGATTGCAGCGGCCCTTGGAGCAGGTATTGATATTTCGCGTCCATGCGGCAACATGATCATTGATATAGGCGGCGGTACGACGGATATCGCTGTGATATCGCTGGGGGATACAGTTGTCAGCCGTTCACTGAAGCTTGGCGGTGATGATTTCGACGAAGCAGTGATCCGATATCTCAGAAAGCAGCACAATCTGCTGGTGGGTGATCGGACAGCGGAAGATGTGAAGATTCGCATTGGCGGCGTGTATGAGCGTGTCAGTCCGCTTTTGATGCAGGTGAAGGGCCGTGACCTGATCACCGGTATGCCGAAGACAGTGGAAGTCAGCAGCACAGAGATGCTAGAGGCTTTCAAGGAGAATATTATCCAGATTTTGGAAGTGGTCCATCAGGTACTGGAAGATACACCACCGGAACTGGCTGCAGACATTGCCACAAGAGGTATCTTGCTGACAGGCGGCGGCAGTATGCTCTTTGGTATGGATGACCTGATTGGAGAGACAACAGGCATACAGACAACAGCAGTGGATGATCCGATTTCTGCAGTGGCCATTGGAACAGGCCGTTATACAGAATTTATTGAAGGCAAACAGACGAGAGCCTGATGACAGACGAGAATGGATGGCGAATCAGATGCCGCAGCAGACTGCGGTATCCGGTTCGCTATTCTTGGTTAAGTTAGGGTATTAACCATCAATACAGTTAGTAGGAGTAATGGAATGGAAAGCATACAGGGACTTGTGGAGCATATTGTCTATCACAATGACACCAATGGATATACAGTTTTTTCCCTGATGTGCCAGGGGGAAGAGATTGTCTGTGTGGGAAATGTCACTTCGCTGGATGAAGGAGAATATCTCAAGGCAGAGGGTGAATATACGGAACATCAGGTATATGGAAGACAGTTCAAGGTGACTTCCATGAGTGTGGAAGTGCCGGAGGATGAATATTCCATTGAAAGATATCTCGGTTCCGGGGCCATCAGGGGTGTGGGACCGTCACTGGCAGCCCGCATTGTCAAGAAATTCAAAAAGGATTCTTTCAGGATCATTGAAGAAGAACCGGAGCGGTTGGCTGAGATCAAGGGCATCAGTGAACGCAAAGCCAGGGAGATCTATCAGCAGTTTCATGAGAAGCAGGATATGCGTCAGGCCATGATGTTTCTGGCGAAATACGGGATTACAACAACCTTATCCCTGAGAATTTACAAACAGTACGGCGAGGAGATGTACCGGATCATTCAGGAGAATCCGTACCGGCTGGCCGATGATATGAACGGCATCGGTTTCAAATTGGCGGATGAGATCGCCAAAAAAGCTGGGATTGGTTCCCATTCAGATTTTCGAATCCGCAGCGGCATTATCTATATGCTGCAGCAGGGAACTCTTTCCGGGCATATTTACATACCGGCGGCATTGCTGGTGGAGAAGACGGCCCAGATGCTGGGGGTGGAAGAAGAAGCTGTGGACCATCTGCTTCAGAGCCTGCAGATGGACCGCAAGATTGTTGTGAAGAAAATAGACGATGTGTCGGTGGTGTATGGAGCCTCACTTTACCGCCTGGAGTTGGAGACCGCGGGACTTCTGAAGAATCTTGGTGTCGATTACAGCGTGGATGAGAAGGAAGTAGGAAAGGTTCTGGACCGTATTGAGAAAAGGGAAGGCATTGATCTGGATGACCACCAGCGTGAAGCGGTGTATTCTGCTGCAGGCAATGGGGTGCTTGTCATCACCGGCGGTCCCGGTACCGGTAAAACCACAACGATCAATGCCATTATCAAATACCTGGAATATGAAGGGTTGGAGATGCGTCTGGCGGCGCCGACGGGAAGAGCGGCCAAACGTATGTCAGAAGCCACAGGACGGGAGGCCCAGACCATTCACCGGATGCTGGAATTATCAGGCGGACCGGATGACGACCGCCTGCGAACACAGTTTGAGCGCAATCAGGACAATCCCCTGGAAACGGATGTGGTCATTATTGATGAGATGTCTATGGTGGATATCTATCTGATGAATGCCCTTTTGAAGGCCATAGCCGTGGGCACAAGGCTGATCCTTGTAGGGGATGTGAACCAGCTGCCGAGTGTCGGACCGGGCAATGTGCTGAAGGATATCATTGATTCTGAATGTTTTCAGGTGGTACGTCTGACGAAGATTTTCAGACAGGCACTGGAAAGCGATATCATCAAGAATGCCCATCTGATCAATGAGGGACGGCAAATTGAACTTGGCAACAAAAGCCAGGACTTTTTCTGCCTGAAACGATATGATGTCCAGCAGATTCTGGGGGTCATGGTGCTTCTGATCAGAGACAAGCTTCCGAAGTTTGTCAATGCAAGGCCTTACGATATCCAGGTGCTGACGCCGATGCGCAAAGGAGAACTGGGGGTAGAGCGGCTGAATACCGTATTGCAGCACTATCTGAACCCGCCGTCCCCGGACAAGAAAGAGCGTGAATTTCATCAGGGTGTTATCCGTGAAGGGGACAAGGTCATGCAGATCAGGAATAATTATCAGATCGAATGGGAAGTGCTGGGACATTATAATCTGCCTTTGGACAAGGGCGTGGGCGTTTTTAACGGCGATATGGGCGTTGTCCGGGAGATCAATCATTTTGCGGAACAGCTGGTGGTAGAATTTGATGAAGGGCGCAGGGTGACCTATGGCTTTGCACAGCTTGACGAACTGGAACTGGCTTATGCCATTACAATCCACAAATCTCAGGGCAGTGAGTATCCGGCTGTCATTATGCCGCTGCTGTCCGGCCCGCGCATGCTGTTTAACAGAAATATTCTTTATACAGCAGTGACCCGTGCCAAGCAGTGTGTGGCCATTGTGGGGGATGAGCATACCGTCCGTCATATGATCGAGAATGAAAAACAACAAAAGAGATATACGTCTTTGAATCTGCGTCTCAGAGAAATAAATACACTTTCATAGAATATCAGGGGGAGAATATGGAACGAATGAAAATCAGAAATCCCAAAATCAAAAAGTGGCGTGGACTGCTTATTTTGGCATTGATCGGAGCAATCATTACCGTGGCCATGGAAATTTATCTGAGTGATCATGCACTGACACCGGATCAGATCAGCAAAAAGGGGCAGTATTGTGCGGTTACAAGCCGATGGATGAGTGATGCCTTTGCAACGGAAACCATGAACGGTGAAGATACATATGATTATTTTCTTGTGTTAAGTGAGGATTCCGACAGATTTTTTATGATCAGAAGCTGGACGGATGATGAACAATGTCTGAAATACATTGATTCCCTTTATGAGAGCGGTGAATATGAGAAAATCGACCAGGAGTGGACCGGAGGATCGCAGCCGGTGGATGACGAGGTGAAGAATTATGCGATCCAGTATGTGTCCGAGTATCTGGGGATGAATCTGACGACAGATATGTATGATGACTATTTCTACAGTTACTGTATGGATCTCACCAGCATGGGGGATATGGATACAGTCATCGGCGGTATGCTGCTTATGTTTGCTCTGCTGCTGATCGGTCTGTTGGGATGTCTCATTTCAGCGATACGCTGGCGCGGACGCATTGCAGCCCTTAAAAGACAGGATTTCTTTCCGAAGTTTGAGCAGAATTGGATGCAGAGCGGCGAGAAGATGGACACAAAACATCGTCAGGTGGTAGTTGTCAAAGACTTTTTGCTGGTGCCTTCTTATAAGGATATCGTTATTCCGCTGGATCAGGCTGTCTGGTGCTATGTGCTGCCTCTGGCAAAGAAAAACTATGGCCTGTATATCATGGGAACGGACGGCAAAGCGGTTCTGGTGTGCCGGGTGAAGGAAAAGGGTTCCGTCTATGTCCGGGAATACCTTGAGCAGATTCATCTGTCGGCACCGTGGATGGCCATTGGTTATTCGGCCGAGAACCGTCAGGCATTCGGCGCCTACGAAAAAAGTGAAACGATTGCAAAAATAATTGCAAAAAAAGATAAAATGATGTCACAGTTTCCCTTCTAAAGAGGTTATATAAGTGTATGCTTCACGGAGGGACGCTAGTCAGTTATATTTCAAATGAAGGGGGAGTTGCAGTATGTATGGAGAGACTGGAGAACCAAAGGACGGCAATACGAAGATTGCAGGTCAGGGACGTTGCCGGACAGAGAATATGGAATGCGGCAAGGAACTTGATATGCAGAACGAAACAGATAAACAGATTCTGTCAACGCTGAATCAGGACAATTTTCAGAATTCCTCCGGTGGAAAGAAAGCAGCGGAAGATGACGAGATGGGACTGTTTTCACAGGGGTTTATGGACCGCATGCGTGAGATGGTGTCGGAACAGTTTGGTGAGGAAGCCGCAGAACGGTTTATGGTACAAAATAAAGATATGATAAAAGATGAAAAAACAACAAGCGCCGTACCAGAATCCGAAAAAAGATTGCCTCAAACAAAAACCGCGGATGCCCCCATCGAACAATCGATACCGCTTACCGCAGAGCATCCGGATATCTCTGAGGAGACAGCCGCTAAAGGGCCATCGAAGCGCTCATACCGTAGATGGGTCTGGCGCGCAGCTGCAGTACTTGTGGTTGTACTGGCGGGTTTTGGTGTGCACAGGGCAGGCAGTGTCAGTGCCACGAAGATACCTGCTGTGAACACGGCACCGGAGACAACAGCCAGTATTGATTATTCCAAGATCGGCTCGCTGAAGGATATTATATCGACCCTGGATTATACCAGTTTTCCGCAGGAGATCAAGCAGGTTTATGTGCCTGGGGTGATCGCGGAAGGGTATAAGGAGACGGACTGTTCGGAGCAGTTGAAATATATCAACATCTTTTATGAAAATGATGATGCTGGCTGGTATAAGTATCGCCAAATGACCGTTGAATGGAATACATTTTTGGATACAGAGGAAGGTGATTGGGCCTCTGTAGCTATTGGGCAGTATCCGGGAGTGTATATTGAAAAAGATGATACAGGAAATCTCTGGTGGTTTGATTATACCTATGCCTATCAGCTGCAGGGTACTCTTTCTGAAGAGGAGATGATAGCGGTGGCAGAATCCCTTTTGGCAGAAAAGTAGGGAATGTATTATGAGAAAAGTGATTGCATTTTTGATGACAGTAACGGTCTGCCTGTCCTTGATGATCATGCCGGCCATGGCGGCGGAGGATTACCCGGAGGTGGGGTTCGACTTTGAAGCTTTTGAGGCTCAAGAGCGAATTGACGGCACACCGAAGGTGGCCAGATGGAAGTACACATCCTCCACATCTCAGGGTATCGGTGTGAAAGACAAAACAGCTACGGCAGGTATTGATGTGACTGGATACAAGGGTGTAGCGACACGCATCGTGGCCTATATGTATATCCAACAATTGAGCGGCGGTAACTGGGTGACACTGGATTCCCACCGTTATGAATTCAACAGCTGGCATGGTGACAAGGAGATTACTTATTCGCCGTGTCCGCACGGTTATACCTACCGATTGAAGGCATCCTATTATGTATACTCCGGTTCGCAGTATGAGTATATTTCTGCAACCAGTGCGAACTTCGTATACAATTAGGATAGATGATCTGCAGCAACTCCCCCTTAAAGCTTACAGCTGCAGATTGTACCCTGCGGGGGTGCCCATGGCCGGAAAGCGAAGGTCTGGCGCCCCTGCATAAAATAACTTATTTTAGATCCTTTCTCAACCTCATATAAAGGATAGATGGCCCCTTCCGGGTGTTATAATTCGGAAGGGGCCGATTTTTTATTTACGCGAGCAACGAGCCAAAGTCCGTGCTTGCACGAGACCTTGGCGTTGCTAAGCGCCAGTGGCGCTTGTTTAGCAACGACCGAAACGGAGTGTAGAGGCCGCGATAACTTGAGAAACTCGCGGAGCGTGTTTCTCATAGTTTGCAGGAAACATGCATCAAGAGATTCATGCAGGATTGGATGATGTCGGATGTTCTGATGTCTGTGTCGGTTTATGTCGATGAATGATCGTTGAAAAAGGCGAATAGACCGTGTATACTGAGCCTATCCCCGAAATACATAGAATAGTCATCGAAGGAAAGTGCAGTGGATACTGGAATGCAGGTACATCCTGAAACACAATAAAGCTGCGTATAACCGTTGGCGTCAGTCATTCGCAGCTTTATTGTGTGTTATATTATTTATAGGGAGGATGATTACCTGTTGGATGGGTGCCAACAGATAGCCATTATAACAGGATCAGTACAACAGTGTGACTGTCCTGGAGAAGATCGGGTAGGTGAATGTGGTTCAAGCATTCTTAATTATCTTCTCGCCTATATTAATATAGCAAAAGGCGTGCCAACTTTTTTTAATATGGAAAAAGGCCATTTTTTGAAAAAATAAGCCAAAACAGGTCGATTTATTCAAAAAAACAGAAGATAGCGAAAATGATATGTCTACTAAATAGACATAATTGGCAGGCAAAGAATAGAAAATTACGTAAAATAAAGCAAAAGAAGCGTCTATAAAACGGACACACATAAAATTGCAATGTTCGTTTTATAGACACTTCCTGGGAATATAAATTCAAAATAACATAATAAAGATGAATGTACTTATAAAAGTACAATAAAATTATTCGTGAATGCCAAGATCCTTCATTTTCTTGTACAGCAGCGAGCGGTGAATGCCAAGCTGTCTGGCCGCAGCCTGACGATTTCCGCCATTGTCCCGCAGGGCTTTGGTGATCAGCTGGCGTTCCAGGCAGGCAATCTCATAGTGATAATAGCCATCATTGATCTCAAGGGGTGAAGACTTCCGGTAGGCCTGGATATATTCCGGCAGATGCTGAGGCAGAATCTCACTGCCTTCACAGATGATGGCTGCACGGTCGATGACGTTGCGCAGCTCGCGGACGTTGCCGGGCCAGTTGTGGAGATTCAGCAGATCCATGGCTTCCTGTGACATATGCAGCCGGGACTGATGGTACAGCCCTTCCTTCTGGGAGAGCATGCTGCTGCACAGAACCGGCAGGTCTTCAATACGCTCCCGAAGGGGCGGGATATTGATATTGATGACGTTCAGACGGTAGTAGAGATCTGAACGGAAACTGCCGTTTTGCATGGAGTTGGAGAGATTCTCATTGGTGGCGGCAATGACACGGGCCTTGAAGGGAACCTTCTTGTTGCTGCCCAGGGGAACGTATTCTTTGGATTCCAGGACACGGAGCAGCTTGACCTGCATGTCCATAGGCATGGTTCCGAGTTCGTCCAGAAAGAGCGTACCTTCGCCGGCCAGTTCGAATTTGCCGATCTTGCCGTCTTTGCGGGCACCGGTGAAAGCGCCGCTCTCATAGCCGAACAGTTCGGCTTCCAGCAATTCCTTCGGAATGGAGGAACAGTTCAGGCTGACAAAGGGCTGATGACTGACCAGACTGGCATTGTGGATGGCCTGGGCGAAGAGCTCCTTGCCGGTACCACTTTCGCCCTGGATCAGAACACTGGCATCACTGCGGGCAATGGTTTGTCCGAGATGCTTCAGGTTCAGCATTTTCTGATTGTTGGTGATGATATCGTCGAAGTGATACTGGGCAGCGTACATCTTGGCAATCTCACTCCGATAAGCCTTGAAGTTGTCTTCCAGCTTGGACATCCGGCTGTGCAAGTGGGCGATTTCCTTGATGTCACGGAAGATGATGGTACCGGCTGCACCGATGACTTCATGATTGTGAATCAGAGGAATTCGATTGGTGATGACCATGGAACCATTGATTTCCTGAAGCTGCATCAGCTCCTTGACACCGGTCTGTGCCACAACGTGAAGCCGCGTGTTCTCAATGACTTCCGTGACGTGGCGTCCTACAGCGGCAGATGCCTTTATATTAAAGAATTTCTCATAGTACCATTTGATGATATAGCCGTCTTTATCGACGAGACACATACCATAGTGTTCGGTATCCAGAATATCGGACAGCGTATCAATACTGTCCGTCAGTTTGTCGAAGTATTCCTGATGCGTCATAATGTGATCCAACCTCTTGGTAATATAGATAATGCGAAGTGTTGACAGTATACGGATTCATTATAGCATAGATGCGATAAAAGGAAAAGGACAGCCAACGAACGGCTGCCCTTTTGGAGAAGGTATATTTATTATTTGGGGTGTAATAAAAATATAATGTATTGGGGTTTACGCCTATTATATTATCACGGACCCGGCTGTAAGTGTTCACAAATAATGCATGAAATATAGAAACTTTGTATACAAAATGACGCGTGTCAGGGGGCGATTAGACAATATGATTAAAAAATATCTAATTCCTATTGATATACTGGGGAAAATGTCATGAACTGGAAGGAATGGACGGCACTGCTGTATCCGCCGGAGTGTCCGGTATGTCAGAAGCTGCTGTCGGATACTGAGGACAGAAGGCGTCACATTCATGGTGACTGCTATCGGAAACTCAGACGGATTGTGGAACCTATGTGCAAACGCTGCGGCAAACCGCTTTTGTCAGCACAGCAGGAATACTGCTATGACTGTCAGAGACGGCCATCGGCCTGTGAAGCAGGACACAGTCTGTGGATGTATGATGCTGTCAGTTCAGAGAGTATATTTGCTTATAAGTATGACGGAAAGAGAGCTTATGCGGATTTTTACAGTCAGGCAGTCCTGCATTTTTACCGGGACTGGATTGAATCATTGCATGTGCAGCAATTGATCCCGGTTCCCCTCAGCCGGAGAAAGCAGCGGCAGAGAGGTTTTAATCAGGCGGCATTGCTGGCGGAGAAAATAGCCGAAGGGCTGTCGTTGCCTGTGAATACCCGGGGACTCAGAAGAATTCACAGTACTGCACCCCAGAAGAAACTGGGCAAGTATGAGCGGGGTGAGAATCTCAAGCATGCTTTTGTTGCGGATGCCCGGTATTTGCAGGGGGTCAGGCGGGTCCTTCTGATCGATGATATATATACCACCGGCAGTACGGTGAATTACTGTGCAGGGGCGTTGAAACAGGCAGGAATCGAGAAAGTCTGGTTTCTGACACTTTGTACAGGCGGTGTTTTTTAAGGAAAAGCGAAGAGATTGTGTACATATTGCAACGGTCATCCAATCAAAAACTGTGTCATATATTCACTTTTTAATGGAGAAATTGTTGCCTTTTGATTCACATAAAGCGTATAATAGAAGACAGAATACGACAGTGAAGAAGGTGGACATAAATGGATGCCGAAATGAACAGAAAGTTATCTGCTGTATCTCCGGAAGAAGTAGAGACGGATACAGTTAAGCAGGAATACGGAGAGCGGATGAAGAAAGAGAACGGATTTGAAAATTTCAAGGGCAATGATCCAAAGATCCGGCATATCAGGGAACTTGGTCAGCGTATTGCCCGGACAGATTTTCCCGTACTGATCACCGGTGAGACCGGTACAGGAAAAGAAGTTATCGCCAGGGCAATCCATATGGAGAGCGGACGCAGTGAAGAGCCTTTTGTGGCGATCAACTGTGGGGCCATCCCGGCGGAACTGTTGGAATCAGAATTATTTGGTTATGAAGGCGGTTCCTTTACCGGGGCTAAGCGTCAGGGAAAGATCGGCAAATTCGAGATGGCGAATAAGGGAACCTTTTTTCTGGATGAGATCGGAGATATGCCGCTGTATATGCAGGTGAAGCTCTTAAGAGTTCTGCAGGAGCATGAGATTGAGCGTGTGGGCGGCAGCGGACCGATTCCGATTGATGTGAGGATCTTATCGGCGACAAGGATGAACCTGATGGAGATGGTGCAGGCAGGTACATTCAGGGAGGATTTGTATTATCGTCTGGCTGTTGTTAATATACAGACGGTAGCTTTAAGAGCCTGCCCGGAGGATATTATTCTACATGCGTCGGATTATCTGGATGAATTGAACCGGCAGTACAAGACTCATGTGGATTTAAGCGATGGTGCAAGGCGGTGTCTCAAGGCACATAGCTGGCCGGGAAATGTGCGGGAACTGCAGAATGTGATATCCAGTGCCTATGCAACCTGTGAAGATTCACTGATTACACTGGATAATCTGCCGAAGATTATCACTGTCAATCAGAAAGAAGAGCGGATTATGGAGGATATAGAGCATCTGCCGCTGAAGGAGAAGATGAATCGTTTCGAGAAGATGCTGCTGGAGGAGGCGCTGCGCAGCAACAAGAGTATGACAGCTGCAGCGACATCTCTGGGAATTGAGCGCAGCCTGCTGTACAAGAAACTGAAGAAGTATCATTTGAAAGAATAAAAAAATTTCAATAAAATATTGACGAATAGGGTATAAATGTGCTATAGTTGTAAAGCTATGTAATGGAAGTGGTCTTTTTTTTATGCCTAAAATTAAGACCAGGTAACTTATCCTGCTTTAGCGGAGCAGGAGACACACTCAGATTAAATATAACGGAGGTGGAAGTTGTGCGCGTTAAGATAACATTGGCATGTACAGAATGCAAACAGCGTAATTACAACATGACAAAAGAGAAGAAGACTCATCCTGACAGAATGGAAACAAAGAAATATTGTAAGTTCTGTAAGAAACACACATTACACAAAGAAACAAAGTAATTTAGGATGACTGTGAGGAGTGAATAACATGGGCAATGCAACTAATGAGACAACTAAGAAAACAAATTGGTTGGACGCCATTAAAGCTCAGTTCAAGAGAATCATCTGGCCGACAAAGGAAGAAGCTGCCAGAAGGTCCGCTGTTGTCCTTGCTGTTTCCGTACTGCTTGGAGTAATTATTGCTGTATTAGACAGAGTTTTACTTCTGTTGACAGACGTAATTATTTCATTATAACAGAAGGGTGAGAATATGGCAGACAGGAATGAATATTTGGAAGACCCGATGTGGTATGTAGTTCATACCTATTCCGGTTATGAGAATAAGGTTAAAACGAATATTGACAAGTCTATTCAGAATCTTCATCTGGAGGACCAGATCCTTGATGTTCAGGTGCCTGTTCAGGAGGTCATTGAGGTAAAAGACGGCAAGAAGAAAACGGTTCAGAAGAAACTTTTCCCGGGCTATGTTTTACTCCATATGATCATGAATGATGAGACATGGTATGTTGTCCGCAATACCCGCGGCGTCACAGGTTTCGTTGGTCCGGAATCCAAGCCGGTTCCTCTGACTGAGGAAGAGATGACTGCAATGGGAATCAATATGAATGACGCTGAGAAGGATGAGCCGGATCAGATGATTCTTGTTGATATTGAAGAGGGCGACATGGTCAATATTGTATCTGGTGCATGGCAGGACAAAGAAGGTATCGTGCAGTCTGTGAATTCAGCGAATGGAACAGTAACTGTCGGACTTGATATGTTTGGCCGTGAGACAGCAGTCGAAATCAGTTTCTTAGATATCAGGAAAATGTAACATTTACGTACGGTTCATGACCTGGGTCATGGACAGTGGGAGGGAAATCCCCGACATTACCACAATTTTCAGGAGGTGCGCTAATAATGGCGAAGAAAGTAACAGGATATATTAAATTACAGATCCCTGCAGCAAAGGCTACACCGGCTCCACCAGTAGGTCCGGCATTAGGCCAGCACGGTGTTAATATTGTACAGTTCACAAAGGAATTCAATGCTAGAACAGCTGATCAGGCTGGTATGATTATCCCAGTTGTTATCACTGTTTATAATGATAGAAGCTTCAGCTTCATCACAAAGACTCCACCTGCAGCTATGTTATTAAAGAAAGCTTGCAAGATTGAGTCCGGTTCTGCAAACTCCAAGAAGCAGAAAGTAGCTACTATCTCCAGAGCAGAAGTTCAGAAGATTGCAGAACTGAAGATGCCTGACTTAAATGCAGCATCCATCGATGCAGCTATCAGCATGATCGCTGGTACAGCAAGAAGCATGGGTATCACAGTAGAAGACTAATACGAATACTTGTTAAATAACAGTGGGAGGGTCGCTCCCGATATTACCACAAGGAGGATTTATCATGAAAAAAGGTAAGAGATATGTAGAATCTGCCAAATTAGTAGATCGTACAAATCTTTATGATGTAGAAGAAGCAGTTAGTATCATTAAGAAGACAGCAAACGCAAAGTTTGACGAGACAATCGAAGCTCATATCAAACTGGGTGTTGATGGCCGTCATGCTGATCAGCAGGTACGTGGCGCAGTTGTACTGCCTCATGGTACAGGTAAGAAGGTTAGAGTACTTGTATTTGCTAAGGGCGACAAAGTAGAAGAAGCTCAGGCAGCAGGTGCTGATTTCGTAGGTGGACAGGAACTCGTTCCGAAGATCCAGAACGA
>OLQY01000039.1_pt1 | contig 147425 bp, 142 predicted proteins | sample 1672851 | NCBI WGS metagenome assembly OLQY01 (sample SAMEA3136730, study PRJEB25190) | human gut metagenome
GAGAGCATCTGCCTTACAAGCAGGAGGTCACAGGTTCGAGCCCTGTATCCTCCATCGTTCGGGACTACCGCAGAGGCGGTAGTCTTTTTTTATGCAAAAGAGCGAACGAAAGTAATAATTTTATCGGTTCAAGTCCTGAGAGGATTCACTAGTTGTTAGCTAATGAAGATGCCTTGTAACCGAATAGCCAATGTCTATATAGGGGGACTAATATGGAAAGACGTTTGTTTACTTCAGAATCAGTTTCTGAAGGACATCCAGACAAGGTTGCTGACCAAATTTCAGATGCAATTTTGGATGCGATGCTTAAGAAGGATCCTAACTCACACGTAGCTTGTGAGACGATCGTAACTACAGGTATGGTTTTCGTATTTGGTGAAATTTCTACCAATGCATATGTCGACATTCAAGATGTCGTACGCAAGACCGTCTTGAAGATTGGATATGATCGTCCTGAATTAGGTTTCGATGGTAACAACTGTGCCGTAATGGTTGATATCGATGAACAATCACCAGATATCGCCGGTGGTGTTGATCACTCACTTGAAACTAGAGAAAACAAGTCTGATAAGGATGAGTTGGACCAAATCGGTGCTGGTGACCAAGGCTTAATGTTTGGTTTCGCTATTAAGGAAACACCTGAACTTATGCCATTGCCAATCTCACTTGCTCACCGCTTGATGAGACGAGTAGCTGCACTTAGAAAAGATCATACTTTAGATTGGCTTCGTCCAGATGCTAAGGCTCAAGTTACTGTAGAATATGATGAAAATAATAAACCACTCCGTGTGGACACAGTAGTTATTTCTACTCAAACCGATGCAGAAGTTTCAAATGAAGAAATTCGCCGCGCAATGATCGACTTAGTAATTAAGGAAGTTATTCCAGCTGAATACTTGGATGAAAAGACTAAGTTTTTGATTAACCCATCTGGTCGTTTCGTTATCGGTGGTCCTAAAGGTGACTCTGGTTTAACTGGTCGTAAGATTATCGTTGATACTTACGGTGGTTACGCTCGTCACGGTGGTGGTGCCTTCTCAGGTAAGGATCCAACAAAGGTTGACCGTAGTGCTAGTTACGCTGCCCGTTACGTTGCCAAAAACATCGTAGCAGCAGGTCTTGCATATCGTTGTGAAGTACAACTTGCATATGCCATCGGTGTAGCTCACCCAGTATCAATCATGATCGATACTGCTGGCACAGGTAAAGTTGACGATGAACTTTTAACCGAAGCAGTTCGCAACGTATTTGATCTTCGTCCAGCCGGCATTATCAAGATGCTTAACTTGCGTCGTCCTATTTACGAACAAACTGCTGCATATGGTCACTTTGGCAGAACAGATGTCGATTTACCATGGGAAAAGACCGATAAGACTCAAGATTTGCTTGATTATATTAAAGATCATCAATAAAAATATTCGAGGAGTAAATTAAATGAAAAAAACAAACGTGCCTATAGTCACGCTTGCGATTTTTATGACAACATTTATGACCGCTATTGAAGGAACGATCGTTTCTACTGCAATGCCTACAATAGTTTCAGACCTTGATGGGCTAGAAATTATGAACTGGGTTGTATCGATCTTTCTGCTGATGACGGCTGTTTCGACTCCTTTATACGGAAAACTGGCGGATAGCATTGGGCGAAAGCCAGTTTTTTTGTTTGGAATTGCATTGTTTGTCATTGGATCGTCATTGTGTGGCCTAGCACAAAACATGATTGAACTGATATTGTTTAGAGTAATTCAGGGATTAGGTTCAGGGGCGGTTCAGCCAGTTGCGATCACCATTATCGCTGACCTTTATACTTTGCAAAAACGCGCTAAAATGTTGGGTCTTAACTCTGGTTTCTGGGGAGTGGCCTCAGTTATTGCTCCGCTTTTAGGTGGTTTTATTGTGCAACACCTGTCTTGGCACTGGGTCTTTTATATCAATGTACCAATAGGAATCATTGCGTTTTTATTAGTACTAGTGTATTTGAGAGAGCCTAAGCATAAATCTAGTTCAAAATTGGATTTGCAGGGAACCATTTGGTTAGTATTATTGCTTTTGGCCTTAATGTTCTTCTTGCAGGATCTTGGCAGTAACATGAATTTGCTAGTTATGGCCGCTCTAGCCGTTTTGATTGTAATCTCTGTAATTCTATTCTTTAGAGCAGAAAAACGCGCAGCGGATCCAATAATGCCACTCTCGATGCTGAGAGACAAGGAGTTCTTTGCATTAAACAATATTACGCTACTTATTTCTGGTGTAGTTATTGGATTTGAATTTTATATTCCAACTTGGATGCAAGGAATTAATGGTACTAATGCCTCACTTGCAGGATTTGCTGTAACGCCTAGTTCATTAATGTGGATTGTAGGTTCGTTCTTGATTGGCGGGATACTGGGTCGCTGGGGTATCAAGAAAACGTATGATTATATGCTGGCAATTTTGGTTGCGGCAGATCTGGTTTTAATCTTGGTGCCAATATATACTCCATTTTGGGTATTTTGCATAGTGGCCGCCTTCAACGGAACTGCCTTTGGTGCAATTACAACAGCATCGCAGGTACGCTCACAAGTATTGGTTCCTAAGGATGATATTGGAATAGCCACATCATTTAATACCCTAATGAAATATCTAGGTCAAACAATGATGGTCTCCGTTTACGGTATTGCATTTAATACTATGGTAGCTAAAGGCCTGGCTAAACATCCAGGCTTGACCCAAGCAATGATGAACAAAATTGTTTCTGCAGAAAACGCTAAGACATTGGCAAGCAGTGTTGTACCACAATTGCGTCAAGTGCTTTTAGGTGGTTTGAAAGCAGTCTATATTGTTTCCATGATAGTTATCCTAATTTCAATTTTGCTAAACCAAACGTATAAAGACCGTAAAATTAAACATGAGTAACAAAAAAACAAGCATCAATTTGATGCTTGTTTTTTTAATGCATTATTTTCGTTTTCGATCCATCATTTTTGGCTCAATGTAGAAATGGTATAAGAATGAATAACCGAGTAATACAAAGGTAATTCCTTCGATCCAACCACCGAATACATCTGATGGGTAGTGAACGTGAACGAAAATTCTAGTGTAGCCAATCATGAGTGGGAATAATGCCCAAATGATAATCAACAAAGTTTTCCAAAATTTACTTTTCACTAGCAAAATAGTCAAAATAATCAAAACGCCGAACAGAGCCGCACTACCAACTGAGTGACCAGATGGAAAACTGTAGCCATCCGCATAAACCAGGTGGTGGACAAGTGGACGATGTCGTTGAACGGCATGTTTGATAATCCAATTGTAACCGTTAGCGCAGATCATTACTCCCGCGGTGAAAAGCGCGTAGGCATATTGTTTAAAGACGATTAAAATGATGAATAAAATAATCGTTTCAATCGTGATTACGTTGGTATTACCTAAATTAGTAAAAGTTTTGGCAAAAGCTACGTTAGCGGGATTTGTGTTGCAAACCACGTTAATTACTGCGTTGTCGAAACTATGAATAAACTGTGAGCTCGATGAAACTAAAATTGCCCACGCAGCATAGATGACCACAAAGATGGCACCAGGTATTAAGGTGTCCTTTGGTGGATTTTCTGTATTAATCAAAAAAATACTCTCCTCTTGTAATTTTTAGCATTTGTGGTAAATTATAATCATTATCTATAAGAAAATAAAGGTCAGGAAGCAGTAACAAGGATGTTTTTTCAGAGAGAGGCTGGTAGCTGCGAAGTCTCAAAACGGAATTGTGAACTTAGCCTGGTATAAGAGCCTATCGTTGCCATCCGCGTTAAGGAGCATAATTAAGTGTCACATTTTTTGTGGAACTTAGGTGGTACCGCGATTGTTTCGTCCTATGATTTAGTTCATAGGGCGTTTTATTTTGCAAAGGAGAATAAATTTGTATAACCACAAAGTTGTTGAAAAGAAATGGCAAGACTATTGGGCAAAGCATGATACCTTCAAGACAGGTACTGATCCCAATAAAAAGAATTATTACGCATTGGACATGTTTCCATTCCCATCTGGTAAGGGACTTCACGTAGGTCACCCAGAAGGTTACACTGCAACTGATATTGTTGCTAGAATGAAGCGTGCACAAGGCTACAATGTACTTCACCCAATGGGTTGGGATGCATTTGGTTTACCAACTGAACAATACGCTTTGAAGACTGGGGAAGACCCAGAAGTTGTTACTAAGAACAACATTGCTAACTTCAAGCGTCAATTGAACAAGTTAGGTTTCTCATATGACTGGGACCGTGAAGTTACCACTTCAGACCCTAACTACTACAAGTGGACTCAATGGGTCTTTGAACAAATGTACAAGAATGGCTTAGCATATGAAGCCGAAGTTCCAGTTAACTGGTCACCAGATTTAGGTACTGTTGTTGCTAACGAAGAAGTTATCGATGGTAAGACTGAACGTGGTGGTTACCCAGTTTACCGTAAGAACATGCGTCAATGGATGCTTAAGATGACTGCATATGCAGACCGTCTTTTGGAAGACCTTGATGGCTTGGACTGGCCAGAACCAGTTAAGGAAATGCAAAGAAACTGGATCGGCCGTTCAGTTGGTGCTCAAGTAACCTTCAAGATTAAGGGCAGCGACAAGACCTTCGATATCTTTACTACTCGTCCTGATACTTTATTCGGTTGTTCATACACTGTTCTTGCTCCAGAAAACAAGTTGGTACAAGAAATTACTACTGATGCACACAGAGACGAAGTTAATGCCTACATCAAGAAGATTGAATCAAAATCAGACCTTGAAAGAACTGACTTGAACAAGAACAAGACTGGTGTCTTTACTGGTGCTTACGCAATTAACCCAGTAAACGGCAAGGAAGTTCCAATTTGGATTTCAGATTACGTATTGGCAAGTTACGGTACTGGTGCGGTTATGGCTGTTCCAGCTCATGATGATCGTGACTACGCTTTTGCTACTAAGTTTGGTTTACCAATTAATCCAGTACTTGAAGGCGGCGACATTACTAAGGAAGCCTTCACTGAAGATGGTCCACACATTAATTCAGAATTCTTAAACGGCTTAAACATTGAAGACGCTAAGAAGAAGATGGTTGACTGGCTTGAAGACCACAACTGTGGTGAAAAGAAGGTTAACTACAAGCTTCGTGACTGGGACTTCTCTCGTCAACGTTACTGGGGTGAACCAATTCCAGTTATTCACTGGGAAGATGGGGAAACTACTCTTGTTCCTGAAGACCAATTGCCACTTCGTTTGCCACATGCAACTGACATTAAGCCATCAGGTACTCCAGAAAGTCCATTAGCTAACTTGACTGACTGGGTTAACGTTGTTGATAAGAACGGTAGAAAAGGTAAGCGTGAAACCAACACTATGCCTAACTGGGCTGGTTCAAGTTGGTACTACCTTCGTTATGTTGATCCACACAATGATAAAGAATTAGCTGACTACGACTTGCTTAAGCAATGGCTTCCAGTTGACCTTTACATCGGTGGTGCAGAACATGCCGTTCGTCACCTTCTTTATGCAAGATTCTGGCACAAGGTTCTTTACGACTTGGGTGTTGTTCCAACCAAGGAACCATTCCAACGTTTGTACAACCAAGGTTTGATCTTGAAGAATCACGAAAAGATGTCTAAGTCTAAGGGTAACGTCGTTAACCCAGATGACGTGATCGATGAATACGGTGCAGACTCACTTAGAATGTACGAAATGTTCATGGGACCACTTGATGCATCAATCGACTGGGACGACAATGGTCCAGCTTCAACTAAGAAGTTCTTAGACCGTGTATGGCGTCTATTCGTTAACGACCTTGACCTTAAGGCAATTCCTCAAGAACGCATTGTTGATAAGAACGATGGCGAACTTGATAAGGTTTACGCTGAAACTGTTAAGAAGGTAACTGAAGACTTTGATGCACTTCACTTCAACACTGCTATTTCTCAAATGATGGTCTTCATCAATGCTGCACAAAAGGCTAAGACTATTCCATGGGAATACGCAGAAGGCTTCGTTAAGCTTTTGGCGCCAGTTGCTCCACACATGATGGAAGAAATTTGGCAAATATTTGGTCATGATGAATCAATTACTTACGCTAAGTGGCCAACTTACGATCCAGCTAAGTTAGTTGAATCAACTGTTGAAATCATGGTTCAAGTCAACGGTAAGCTTCGTGGCAAGTTCCAAGCAGCTAAGGATGCTGACAGAGACGACGTTCAAAAACAAGCTATGGCACTTCCACACGTTCAAAAATTCTTAGAAGGCAAGGACGTTAAGAAAGTTATCGTCGTACCAAACAAGATCGTTAACATCGTAGCTAAATAAGTTAAGTTTTTCCTAAAAGAACAATAAGTTTTATACTTATCGCTTAAATTGCGTGATAATTAATTAGTTAATACTTCTTATTAGGGAAAATTCATGGAAGAAGAAAATAACTTAAATAGCAAAGATACACAAAATACGTTTCTAAAAGGCTCTGCATGGATGACCTTTGGTTCGATTGCTTCAAGAATTCTAGGTGCGCTATATATCATTCCATGGTATGCATGGATGGGTGCATATGGGAATATTGCTAATGCGTTGACGGCTCGAAGTTATAATATCTATACCATTTTTATTCTGATTTCGACTGCTGGAATTCCCGGTGCAATTGCCAAGCAGGTAGCCAAGTACAATGCGCTAAACGAATATGGTATTGGACGTAAGCTATTTCATAGAGGATTAGTCCTAATGGCAATCCTAGGTGTCGTATCGGCCGCGATTATGTATTCTGTCTCGCCGCTTTTGGCGTCAAATGGGAGTCAAAGCGATCCGAGACAGGTTGCGGTTATGCGTAGCTTGTCTTATGCCATTTTGATTATTCCGATTTTGAGTATCATGCGTGGATATTTCCAGGGTTACGCGGATATGATGCCGAGTGCCATGTCGCAATTTGTGGAGCAGTTTGCGCGTGTGGTATGGATGCTGTTAACTGCCTTTGTAATTATGCAAATGCAGCATGGTTCATATGTCCACGCAGTTATTCAATCTAATTTAGCTGCCGCAATTGGTGCCGCATTTGGTATCGGCTTGCTTGTCTGGTTCTTATTTTCAAGAAAAAAGCAGCTAGATAGCTTAGTTGCTCATTCCAATAATCGTCTGCGAGTTTCAACCACACAATTATTTGTGGAAATTATTGAACAGGCTATTCCATTTATCATTATTGATTCAGGAATTACCTTGTTCTCATTGGTTGACCAATATACTTTCCACCCAATGATTGCTGGTTTGGTTCACGCTAGCTCAGATACAATTGAAGACTGGTACGCATTGTTTGGTTTGAATGCTAACAAGTTAATTATGATTATCGTTTCTTTGGCTAGTGCGATGGCAGTAACTGCAATTCCGCTTTTATCAGCAGCGCATACAAGGGGCGACTTCAGAAGCATTTCTAGACAGATTGCGAATACGATGGACTTGTTCTTATTCGTAATGATTCCAGCCGCATTTGGGATGGCAGCTATTAGTAGACCAATTTATACCGTCTTTTATGGTCCAGATCCACTTGGTAGTAAAGTGCTTTACTTATCTGCATTTACTGCAATTAGCTTGGGTTTGTTCACGGTATTAATGGCAATTTTGCAAGGTTTATCAGAAAATGGCCTGGCTATTAAATATTTAGTCTTAGGTTTAATTCTAAAAGGGATCTTGCAGTTCCCAATGATCTTTTTATTCAAGATCTACGGACCACTAGTTGCTACTAATCTTGGTTTATTAGTAATTGTGCTTTTATCACTTAAACACTTGGAAGTACAATATGATTTCAATTTGAATAGAACCAGCCGCAGATTAATCGGAATCACTGCATTTTCAATCGGGATGTTCTTGATTGTTAAATTGGTAGAAATGGGTTTAGGCAAGTTCTTGAATCCAGATCATAGAATTACGGCTCTGATTTTAGTAATTTTATCTGTTAGTGTCGGTATTGCCTTTTATGGCTTTGCTGCATTGAAGACGGATTTAGCCCAAAAGATTATGGGTAGTCGAATCGAAAATATTTTGGTTAAGTTTCACATCCATGGTTAAAATTGAATAAGACAAAAACAACCAATGTCGTCATTCAGACATTGGTTGTTTTTTGTTACATTTAAGGGTTTTAAACAATGTGCAAAAATTATTCTAGGAGTGTTGCATTTGTAATGATAGCTAATCTGGAGTAATTGCAGTTAAAACAAAGACCCCAATTAGTTCAAGTGCTAAAAAAGTAATTCCAATAGTGGCTGTCATAATAAGCCATCTCCTTATCTGGAGAATAAACATCATAATGTTTATTCCAATTCATATTATCCTTTACACCATTTACTTTAACATAGAATTCATTATAATAAAAGCGCTTTCATAAAAAGAGTGAGAAAAAAGCCGATTTAATTTAAATCGACTTTAGTGCCCCTGCCAAGGACCTTTATTATAACATTTACTATAAGCAAAAGTTATAACTAACTAGTAATTATAAATATTTCTCAAATCCTTCTTTTGAGAAGAGAATATTAATTGAAATAAATGATAAGCAATCAATAAAGAAAAGAAGGATAATAATATGGCTAAGAATGAAGAAGAAGTAAAGAATACTCCATTTGGTTTTGGTACATCAAACGATGCATACGCAAAGTATTTCACCGGTAAAAGTTACTTAAACCCACTTGCAACCAAAGCTAACTGCAACATTGCAAATGTTAACTTTGAACCAGGCTGTATTAACAAGTGGCATGAACACACAGTTCCACAAATCTTAGTTTGTGTTGCTGGTGAAGGCTGGGTACAAGAAGAGGGTAAGCCAGCTCACAAGATGACCCCAGGTGACGTTTACATTGTTTCACCAAACACTAGACACTGGCATGGTGCAGCTAAAGATTCATGGTTCTCACACCTTTCAATCATGGCTGATACTGACAAGGCTAAGACTACTTGGTACGAAGATGTAGCCCCAGACTACTACAACAACTTAAAGTAAAAACACTTTGATATTTAAAAACCACAGAGTTGAAAAATCGACTCTGTGGTTTTTTTATGCTGTTTTACCAATTGCTCTGAAAATATTAAATCCACTAACAAGAATGATGAATCCGCAGGCCAAGATCAGAACTGTTTTGCCAGAATTATCAAGCAAAATACCAGCTGCAATTGAACTAATCGGTCCACCAATAGAGGTACTAGTGCGAATAGTGGTTAAAACACGTCCAAGTACTTCGTCATTTGAGGTAATTTGAATCATTGACTCAGCTAAAATATTATGAATGCTTGTCATCAAACCAAATAGAAAAATCAGTCCCATGAAGATGAGCCAACTATTACTGAAGAAGATCATCAAAATTAAGGGAGTAGCACTACTTAGCCAGGTAAAACCAATAGTTTTTATTCGTACAGTTAATTTACCTGCAATAGTTGCACCGATGATAAAACCAAGCATGAAGCAGATGTAGAACATACTATAGAAGCTGGCTTTACCGCTTCTTTGGGCGATTCGTGGCAATAAGATTGTCATTGCCGGCGTTACAAATGAGTACAGGATTGAAGACCAAAAATAATGATTTAGAAATTGGTTATTTTTGATAAACTTATAGCCACTAAAAATTTGATTATAGTATTTGGGCTTTGCCTCTTGTGGTACTCTGTTTTTAACTTCTTTTAAAGCATAGAACAAAAATACAAGACTGATTAAACTTAGCAAACTACAAATTAACATTACATTGGCGGAAATCAACCAGGTTAATAAAAGACCTGAAAATACTGTTCCAGCAATGTTTACGAACTGATCGATACTGCTAACTTTTGAGATTAGATTATTTAACTCTTGCTCATCAGCTACCGTTTCCTTTAAAATTGCTCGATCCGCTGGATTAAAGAATTCATCACAGATGGAGACTACACCTGCGCAAATTAACGCTAGAATATAGCTTTTGCTAAATTGATAAACTGCAGCAGTTGTGGCAAATAAGAAAACTGTTTGCACGAGCATTGAGTAATAACTAGTTTTCTTAAATGAATAGCGGTCGATAATTGGACCATAAAAAATAGATAGGGCAGCTGTAGTGGAAAAAATAGCTTCAGCGATTCCCACAATGAAGGAACTTTTAGTGGATATTTGCAACCACCAGATAAAGACCATACTGAAGAGTGAGTTAGCTATGCCACCAACGGCGCGAGAGATAAAATAGGATTTTTTGTTTAACATAGGCTTTTACTTTATCATCATTTTGTCGAAAGTATCATATCCACACCAAGAATATGGATTGTTTCTGATGATTTTATCTATTTTTTTAAATACATGTGTAGATTCATCAATAATATTTTGTCGATTTTGAATTTCAGATGGATAAATAGGATCTTCAAAAGTGATCTTAATTTTATATTTTTCTGTCATTTCAGTATGTAATATTATAATTGGAACCTGCATTTTGTTGCTTACCCATGAACTACCTAATAGCATTGAAACATCCTTACCTAATAATTTTACAGTATGTTGTGGTCCTAAGCCCATTGAAATTTCTGGTGGGATTGCTACCACTTTGCCTTGGTTAATATCTTTTAATGCTTTTCTTAATATTAACGGATATGGAACACCGTAATTATCAACTATATAATTATACTCAATGTTCTTAACAGTAGGAGTGTATAACTTATTGATTTTTCTATCTTTTTTAACTTGAGTGCCTAATCAATACGTTAATGCATTGACTTTTAGGTATTTCTTTAATTACCTAAAACTGGTAATACAACGATAACCATAACCATTCTCCTTTCTTTAGAAGATAAACTGATTATAAAACGTAAATAATAAATAAATTTGAAATTTGTAAATTTGCAAATTTTATTACTTGGCAAGATTTATAGTAAATTTTTCGTATCCTGCATCTTTTAGAAGATCTAATATTTGATCTTTTTTTACATTTTCATTATTAAACAAATATTTAAAGTATTTTCCTAGCAACCTATACATTAATAGATCCGGGTTTCGTGCTAATTTATTTAAAAGATTAATAGATTTATTAACCAAGACTAAATTCTTCTCTGAATAACAACGATTTAAATAGTTTATACAAATACCTGCAATTCTTCTTTGATCTTCAAATGAAAGGGAGTAAATTTTGTTGGTATACTCACTCAAAATCTTGTTCATATAAATGTTTAATCTATCCATATCGAAAATTAACATTGAACTTCCGAATAATTGAAGAAATACTTTGTCATTTGTCCAATCGTCAAACTTGTTTAATTCTTCTGAAAATTGTCTTTCAAGATTTTTATTATGCGAAATATCTTTATTTTCTAAAGTCAAAATAATCAATTCTGTTCTAAGCAATAATGAATTATCAAGGCTACTTTGTTTTAAATAGTCTTTTATTTTTTTGACCTTCGTTAAATCTCTATCGTAAAAGGCTTGAGCTAAAGTTTCTAATACAGTTTGTTTTATTTGTGTATTATTTTGAAAAGTTTGAATCAATTGATTTATATCTAAATTATTAATGGATATTAGTTTAACAAAATCTGATACTTTCAAATCTTGTTCACCGTTTTCCACTCTAGAATATTGAGAAACGGAAATAATATTTTGTACAAAGTCTTGTTGCGTTAATCCTAATTTCTTTCGTTCTTCTCTTAGATATTCTCCAAGTTTCATATTCATTGGCATACCTCCTTTTTCGATATTTTATCAGGGATAATTTAATAAGAAATATTTATTATACATAATAACAAATCTGAGATATGTAGTTATGTTCATAAAATGCTATTATTATTACTGAGAACTTAACTAAGAAGATAGGTAATCTTTATGAATAACTTATACCAGGAAATTAATGATGCTTTATATCATGTATACTACGGAATTCAACGAATTGAAGAAGAAGAATTAAAGAAAAGTCGCTTCAATGATCTTACCCCAAAAGAATTGCACGCCATTGATGCTATTACCATGTATGAACGTCCAACTACATCTCAAGTAGCAGAAAAATTACATTTAACAAGAGCTACGATGACAGTAACTGTCGATCGACTAGTTAGAAAAGGCTACGTTGAACGAATTCGTGGCCGACAAGATCGCCGCGTTGTTCATTTGAAGTTAACGATGCGGGGTAGAGTGGTATGTCGTGCATATCATGCTTATCACAATCGTATGGTTAAAAGCTTTTTGCAAAATCTAGATGAAAATGAATTGCAAACGATTTATCATGCTTTTAAGAACTTGGACGATTTTTTGAACTCACATTAATACTATTTTGGCTTTACTAAGCAGACTGAAGATTCAGCCTGCTTTTTTTAATGCACGAAAAAATAATTTTTAAATAAAAAGGCTTTCAATACTAAGAATATCGAATTTCTCGATTTCTATATGAGCTTAATATTTGTTGACAATAAAAAGAATAATGATATGATTTGCATATCAAATAGTTAGATATACTAATTATAATAAAATGAGAAAAACGGAGATGAAATTATGCCAATTAATGCTGCTGAAATTCAAAGTAAGTTAGATTGTCAGCCATCTTTGATGCTACTGGACCAAGTTGTTGTTTTGGATAAAGACAAGCAAATCATTGCTCAAAAGAGTGTTAGTGCTAATGAAATCTACTTTCAAGGACATTTTCCTAATAATCCAGTGATGCCAGGAGTACTTTTAATTGAATCAATGGTGGAAGCAGCCAAGTTAATGTGGGATGAGCCAGATTTGGTTCTTACTCAGGTTAAGCGCGGACGTTTCCGTGAAATGGTTAAACCAGGGATGCAATTGACGATCAAAGTTATTGCTAAGGAAAAATATTCTTGCCAAGCAGAGGTTTTAATTGCTGAGAAAAAAGCTTGTACAGCAGATTTGAGTTTTAGGACAGAATAAAAGTGAAAGACGTAAAAATTGTAGCGACTAATTTTGCTGTGCCTGAGCATATTGTTACCAATAATGATTTAAGTAAAATCATGGATACCTCGGACGAATGGATTGTTAAACGTACAGGTATAAAAAGACGATACATTAGTCAAAAGGAAAATACCTCAGACTTAGCAACTCAAGTAGCGATAGGCCTGTTGAAAAAAAGTAGCGTATCTGCTCAAGACATTGACCTCATCATTGTGGCAACGATGTCACCTGATAATATGACGCCAGCTACTGCAGCAATGGTTCAAGGTAGAATCGGTGCCGAAAATGCAGTTTGCTTTGATATCTCGGCGGCCTGCTCAGGTTTTTCTTATGCTGTTAGCCTTGCTAGAGGGATGATGTTAACGAATCATTTGCAAAATGCAATAGTGATTGGAGCTGAGGTGTTATCTAAGCTGTTAGATTGGACGGATCGTTCAACAGCAGTTTTATTTGGCGATGGGGCTGGTGGTGTTTTATTAGAGCAAACCAATATGAAACACTTTTTAGGGCAAAGTTTACGAACTTTTGGCAACAAAGGTGATCGATTAGTTGCTGGTCATTTAGGTGTTACTGATGATGTCTTAAAAAATAAGAGAAAATTATCAGCCTTCACTATGAATGGCCAAGAAGTTTATCGCTTTGCCACACATGAAGTTCCACGATCAATTCTGAAAGCTTGCTCAGATGCACAAGTTGAACTTGAGCAAATCGATTATTTTCTTTTGCATCAAGCAAACAGCCGAATCATTGCTCAAGTAGCTAAAAAGTTAAAACAGCCATTAAGCAAATTTGCGATTGATATTGACGAGTATGGCAATACAGCAGCTGCTAGTGAAGCAATTTTGCTAGCAGAAATGATGCAAAAAAGGCAAATAAAACCAGGCGAAGTTATCGCTTTAAGTGGATTTGGTGGTGGCTTAACGACCGCCACACTAATTATTAAGTATTAATTTTAAGGAGAACAAACAATGACTAAAGAAGAAATTTTAAAAGACGTACAAGATATTGCTCAAGACGAATTAGATGTTGAACCAGAAAAGATCACAATGACTACTAACTTTAAAAATGATTTAGATGCCGACAGTTTGGATCTTTTTGAAATTTTGAATGAATTAGAAGACAAGTACGACATTGATTTAGATGCCGATGACAGCATTCAAACTGTTAGTCAATTAATTGACTTCGTTCAAACAGAAATGGATAAGCAAAAATAATGAGTTACGGTATTCTGTTTAGCGGTCAAGGTGCACAAAAAGCAGGAATGGGACTTGATTTTTTAGAAGATCCTTTGTTTAAAGACACGATCGAAAAAGCTAGTTCTGCCAGCCATCAAGATTTGATTGCTATTTTTGAAGATAAAAATGGCGAGCTAAATAAAACAATCAATGTGCAGCCCGCTTTGGTAGCTTTTGAAATTGGCATTTACCGCATGCTAAAAAGGGACACTGATTTAAATATCGGTGGTATGGTCGGTCTTTCTTTAGGTGAATACAGTGCAATGTGTGTAAGTGGTGCCTTAGATTTAGAAAACTGTTTGAGTTTGGTCAGTGATCGCGCACGTTATATGCAAGAAGATGCTGATCAAGTGGAAAATGGAATGGCCGCCATTTTAAAGCCAGATTTAGATGAACTTGAAGTCTTGATTGACGATTTACAAAGACAAGCTAAGCGTGTTTATATCGCTAACTATAATTCGCCTAAGCAAGTTGTTATTGCAGGTGAGAAGAGCGATGTCGAACTTGCACTTAAACAAATCAAAGAAAAAGGCTTAGCTCATCGAATCATTATGTTGAAAGTTAACGGAGCTTTCCATACGCCACTATTTGATCATGCCAAAGCTAAAATGACTAAACGGTTAGCAGATGTGGATTTTAAAGAAAATTCAGTTCCAGTTATTTCAAATACAACTGCTTTACCTTTTGATAAAAACTGGGGTGAAATCATGGCTAAACAATTAGCTGTACCAACTCACTTTGGTAGTTGTGTGAAATATTTGGTTGAACATGAACAGGTTGATCAAATTTTAGAGATTTGTCCAGGTAAAGTTTTGTCTTCGTTTGCTAGACAAATTGATCGTCGCCTTAAGTGTAGTCATATTGGTAGTTATGCAGAATACCAAGCTTTCATAGAGGAAAAATATGGAATTAAAGAATAAAGTTGTTTTTATTACAGGTTCGACTCATGGCATTGGTGCAGCTATGGCAATTGCCTTTGCTAAAAAAGGGGCAAAGCTTATTTTGAATGGCCGAAGCCCAGAATTATCTATAGATCTAAAGGATGCCTTAGAACAAGAAAATGCTGATTACCAGTATTTGTCAGCTGATTTGACCCAGGTTGATTTAAAAGAGTTTGGTAAAAAAGCTTGGGACCTATTCGGTAAAATTGATGTCTTAATCAACAATGCAGGTTTTGCTAAAGACAAGATGTTCATTGGCATGTATGAAGATGATTTTGATCAAGTGATTAATTTGGACTTAAAGGTGCCATTTTTCCTGAGCAAAGCAATTATGAAAAAAATGAATAAGGAACGTTCAGGTGTCATTATTAATTTATCTAGTGTAGTTGGAATGCACGGAAATGCCGGACAGGCTAATTATGCAGCAGCCAAAGCTGGAATAATCGGTTTAACTAAATCAATTGCACGTGAAGGAGCACTTAGAAATATTCGGGTTAATGCAATTGCGCCAGGGATGATCGATACTGAAATGACGCAAAAGCTATCTGATAGAGTTAAGAAAAATATTTTAGAGCAAATCCCTTTAAAACGCTTAGGTTTAATTGAAGAAGTGGCGCAAGGGGCAATTTTCTTAGCTCAAAATGATTATGTAACTGGACAAACGATTGTGATTGATGGCGGAATGACTATTTAGAGAGGCAATATGCAAAGAGTAGTAATTACAGGAATGGGTGTCATTGCTCCCAATGGTAATGGCGTTGAAAATTTTGTTAAGAATTCTCTAGCGGGCAAAATTGGTATTAAACCAATTACTAAATTTGATGCATCAGAAACTGGTATTAGTGTGGCTGGTGAAATCGATGATTATGACAAAAATGACTATGTCGGCAAAAGAGAAGCCAGAAGATTAGATTTATATTCTCAATATGCCATTCAAGTTGCCAGTGAAGCAATGGAGATGGCTGGCATTGATGATAAAAATACTAATCCAGAAGATTTAGGTGTGATTTTTGGTTCCGGAATAGGTGGATTAACTACTATTCAAGATCAAGTTATTCGAATGCATAATAAGGGTCCAAAACGTGTATCGCCATTCTTTATTCCAATGGCAATTGCCAATATGGCGGCCGGTAATATTTCTATTCGTTTTAATGCTAAAAATATTTCAACTTCAATCGTGACTGCCTGTGCTTCAGGAACTAACTCAATTGGTGAAGCTTATCGCCGAATTAGAGAAGGGGATGCACAAGTAATGATCACTGGTGGTGCTGAAGCTACTATCAATGAAACTGCCATTGCTGGTTTTGCGGCATTGACTGCTCTATCAACTAGTACTGACTCTAATCATGCATCTTTGCCCTTTGATCAAGATCGAAATGGTTTTGTCATGGGTGAAGGTGCCGGTGCATTAGTTATTGAAAGCTTGGAACATGCACAAGCTCGTGGTGCCAAAATTTTAGGCGAAATTGTTGGTTACGGTGCAACTAGTGATGCTTATCATATTACTTCGCCTGATCCTGAAGGAACTGAAGCCGCTCGTTCAATGAGCAAAGCAATTATGCAGGCCGGTATTACTCCTGATCAAGTGGGCTATGTTAATGCGCATGGTACTGCTACTCATGCTAATGATGCTGGTGAAAGCAAGGCAATCAATCAAGTCTTTGGTAAAGACAGCTCAGTTTTGGTTAGCTCAACTAAAGGAATGACTGGGCATTTGCTAGGTGCTGCTGGAGCAATTGAAGCGGTAATCACGGTTACTAGTTTAGAAAAAGGTGTTTTGCCACCTAACGTTGGTTGTTTTAATCAAGATCCAGAATGCCAAATTAATTTAGTTAATCAGGATAATCAAAAGCAGAATATTGAGTATGCAATTTCTAACTCTTTTGGTTTTGGTGGACACAATGCAGTTTTAGCATTTAAGAAGTGGAGTGAAAAGTAATGGATTTAGAAAAAATACAAGCCTTAATGAATCAATTTGAAGATTCAGATTTGCGTGAATTAAAAATTGATGATGGTGATTTCCATTTCTATTTGAGTAAAAACAAGAATAAGATTTCTCAACAACCAATAGTTAAATCCACAAATCCAATTGAGAAAACAGAACAGGCTAAAGCTTTTACTCCTAAGTTTGCTACCCAAAATGCTAAAGCGGTTAAAGCGCCAATTGTTGGAATTGTTTATTTGCAAGCAAAACCAGGTCAGCCTGCATTTGTTAAGATAGGCGATCATGTCAATAAAGGCGATACTATCTGCATTATTGAAGCAATGAAGATGATGACGGAAGTTAAGAGTGATTTAACGGGTACTGTTACTGGCGTAAAGGTTGAAAATGAAGATTTAGTTGAAGTAGGTCAACCGTTAATTACTGTAGAGGAAGATTAATTTATGAGCGAAGAACTAGGAATTAACGAAATTAAAACGATTATTCCACATCGTTTCCCCATGCTATTAATTGATCGTGTTTTTTCACTTAAGGCAGGTAAAGAGGCTAAAGCCGTTCATAATGTGAGCTTTGGTGAAAGCTTTGTACAAGCAAGTTCGTCTAAGAATCCTGTTTTTCCTTCTATTTTAATTGTGGAAGCAATGGCACAAACAGGTGCAATCGCACTTTTAAGTGAAGAGAAATTTGCTGGCAAGACTGCTTACTTTGGTGGTATTAAAGAAGCTGATTTTACGGGTCAAGCACGACCTGGTGATCAAATAATTTTAAAGACGAAATTAACCAAAATCAGAAGAAATATCGGTGTTGGCGTAGGTGAAGCCTGGGTAAAAGATAAAAAAATTGCTCAAGCAGAGCTCACGTTTATGATTGGCTAGGTGAAAATTAATGTTTAAAAAAGTTTTGGTAGCAAATCGTGGTGAAATTGCTGTCCGTATTATTCGGTCTTTGAAAGAAATGGGTATCAAGACGGTTGCTATCTATTCAACTGCGGATCGTGAAAACCTGCATGTTCAATTAGCCGATGAAGCAGTTTGCGTTGGTGGACCACAACCTACAGATTCATATTTAAATATTAAAAATATTTTATCGGTTGCGATAGGTACTGGGGCACAGGCGATTCATCCAGGCTATGGTTTTTTATCTGAAAATGCGGAATTTGCTCAAATGTGTGAGGACTGTGGTTTGATTTTTATTGGACCCAAGTCGAAGACGATTGATCAAATGGGCAACAAAGAGCACGCACGTCAGTTGATGATAGCTCATGGTGTTCCAGTAACTCCTGGTTCAAAGGATTTTATTAAAGATGCTGATGAAGCTAAAAAAATTGCGGCAAAAGTTGGCTATCCAGTTCTACTTAAAGCTGCAGCTGGTGGTGGCGGTAAAGGAATTAGACAAGTAGCTGATCCTAGCCAAATGGCGACGGCTTTAGCATCAGCTCAAAGTGAAGCTAAAAATGACTTTGGTGATGATCGAATGTATCTGGAAAAGGTAATGCAGAACGTGAAACATATCGAAGTTCAAATCTTTCGTGACGCATTTGGTCATGCAGTTTATTTTCCAGAACGTGATTGTTCTTTACAGAGAAATAAGCAAAAAGTTTTGGAAGAAAGTCCATGTGATTTGATTACGCAAACTGAACGTGAAGAGCTAGGACAAATTGCGGTCAGAGCTGCTGAAGCAGCGGATTATGTCAACACTGGTACAATCGAATTTTTGATGGATTCAGAGCATCATTTTTATTTTATGGAGATGAATACTCGAATTCAGGTAGAGCATACCGTAACTGAAATGGTAACAGGGGTTGATTTGGTTAAAGCACAAATAAAGGTGGCTAGTGGTGAACCATTGCCTTTTACGCAAGAAGATTTAAAAGTTAAGGGTCATGCAATTGAATGCCGTATTAATGCAGAAGATCCGGCCAGTAATTTTATGCCATCGATTGGTAAAATAAATTATTTGTATTTGCCTGTTGGTAATCCAGGGATGCGAATCGATACAGCACTTTATCAAGGACAACAGATTTCGCCATATTATGATTCGATGTTAGCTAAAGTCGTAGCCTTTGGTTCTACGCGTAAAGAAGCAATTGCCAAGATGAAACGGTTGCTTAATGAAATGGTTTTACGAGGCGTAACTACTAATCAAGAATTTCACTTAAGTATATTAAATGATCCTACTTTTATTAAAGGCAATTTTACTAATACTTACCTTGAACAGATTTTTATGCCGCAATGGAGGAATGAAATAAATGAAACTATTTCCGCGTAAAAACACTCCAACTGAGACTCATATTAAGGCAGATAAAATAGCAGCTGATCGTGTGCCCGATGGTCTGCTTCGTGAGTGTCCTAAATGTCATCATGAAATATTTGCTAATGAATTAGATAAGTTTTGTGAATGTCCATATTGCTTTTATGGTTTTAGAATTTCTGCTAAAAAACGCTTGGTTTGGTTAGTTGATCAAGCATGGGAGTGGAATAAGGATATTGAACCTTCGGATCCATTGCATTTCCCTGATTATCCAAAAAAGATTGAACGTGCTCAAAAGATTAGTGGCTTAAAAGAATCGGTATGGACAGGCTTAGCACGAATAAATGAAACTAAGTTTGCTTTAGGTATTATGGATCCCACTTTTATTATGGGTTCGCTGGGACAAATGACTGGTGAAAAATTAACGCGTTTATTTGAAAGAGCTACAGAAGAGCACTTACCAGTGGTATTATTTACAGCTTCAGGTGGTGCCAGAATGCAGGAAGGAATCCTTTCTTTAATGCAAATGGCCAAGGTATCTAATGCAGTTGCCAAGCATAGTCAAGCTGGACTTTTTTATTTAGTTATTTTGACAGATCCGACTACTGGTGGAGTAACTGCTAGTTTTGCTAGCCAAGGCGACATTATTTTAGCCGAACCACATGCGATGGTAGGTTTTGCAGGTCGAAGGGTGATTGAACAAACTATTCATGAAAAAGTAGCACCCGATTTGCAAGATGCAGAAAATGTGTTAGCTCATGGTTTTGTTGATCATATTGTCAAACGTCCACAAGAAAAGAAAACAATCGAATGGTTAATTAAGGTAGGTGGGGTTCATGACTAAAACTGCAATGGATATCGTTAAGGTAGCAAGAGATGAAAGCCACATTTCTGGACATGAACTGCGTAAATTGCTTTTTCCAGATTTTTTTGAACTTCATGGCGATCGCTGTGGTAATGATGATCCAGCAATAGTAGGTGGTCTAGCTACTTTTAATAAAAAAACAGTAACAGTAATTACAACTAGTAGAGGACATTCTATTAAAGAAAGAATGCAAAAACATTTTGGACAACCTGAACCAAGTGGTTATCGTAAAGCCTTGCGCTTAATTCAAGATGCAGGCAAGTTTAGACGGCCGGTCTTTTTATTTGTAGACACAGCAGGAGCTTATCCTGGCAAGAGTGCAGAGGAAAATGGTCAAGGACAGGCAATTGCTCATAATTTACTTAAAATTAGTCAGATTCCAACGCCAATTATTACGATCATGTATGGCGAAGGTGGCTCTGGTGGTGCCTTAGCACTTGCTTGTGGGGATGAAGTTTGGATGCTAGAAAATAGTATTTATTCTGTTTTGTCGCCAGAAGGTTTTGCATCTATCTTGTGGAAGGATGCGACGAGAGCTAGTGAAGCCGCGGAGGTTATGAAATTAACGCCTAATGATTTGTTAAAAATGGGTGTTATTGAAGGCATTATTGCTGAACCCGATGATCATCAAAAGGTTTGTCAAAATATTGTCGAAAAATTACAGAATGAAATGCATAAGTTGAGTGGCTTATCTGATAAAGAATTGCTAACTAGACGATACAAAAGATTTAGGAAATTCTAGGAGAAAAAATGAGTGGAATTTTAACAGGAAAGAAAATCTTGGTAATGGGTGTTGCCAATAATCGTTCTATTGCATGGGGATGTGCTCAAGCAATGGAAAAACAAGGCGCGGAAATCATTTACACTTATCAGAATGAACGACTAAGGAAATTTATTAATAAATTAGTTACTGATGAAGATCGTTTAGTTGAATGTGACGTATCTAGTGATGAAAGCATTGCACAAGCTTTTGACACGATTGAAGCTCGTTTTGGCGAGATCGATGGTATTGTTCATGCGATTGCTTTTGCCAAAAAGGAAGAATTGGGTGGCTCAATCTTGAACTCTACTAGAGAAGGTTTTAGTCAAGCACTTGATGTTTCGGCATATTCTTTCTTAGCTGTTGCTAAAGCTGGCGTGAAAATTTTGAATAATCCTGCTAGTCTTGTAACTTTAACCTACATGGGGTCTGAAAGAGCTTTGCCTAACTACAATACTATGGGTATTGCGAAAGCTGCTCTTGAATCAAGCATGCGTTACTTGGCACGAGATTTAGGTGCAGATGGTATTCGCGTAAATGCCATCTCTGCAGGCGCAATGCGTACTCTAGCCGTTTCTGGTATTAAAGGACATGCAGATTTACTCAAGATTTCTAAGAGTGAAACTGTTGATGGTGTTAATGTTACGCAAGAAGAGGTTGGTAATACCTGTGCTTTCTTAATGAGTGATTTGGCTAGTGGTGTTACTGGAGACGTGATTTTTGTAGATAAAGGTGTCCATTTGCGCTAATGCAAATTTATCAATATCAAACAGTCACTTCAACGCAAGATTTAGCGAAAAAATATTTGGAAGAAAAGAACAAAGAAAATGCGACTTTTATCGCGCAGGAACAAACTTCGGGCTATGGTAAGAGAGGGCGCTCATTTTATTCGCCTGCTAAAACGGGAGTGTATTTAAGCGTTGCTCTGCCAAATTTTAAACCTGATTCAGGTCATGCTGGTTTATTAACTTTAGCAATTGGCGTAGAAGTAGTAAAAAAACTTAAAGATGTATTTTCTTTAAATGATTTTCGCTTAAAATGGGTCAATGATATTTATTTAAATGATAAAAAAGTAGCCGGCATTTTAACTGAACAAACTAAGTTTGGCTTAGTTATAGGTGTGGGAATAAATATCTCAACTACTGATTTCCCTAATGGAATTTCCGACCATGTTGGTGGCATAGCGCAAAAGAATTTTGATGCAGATCAAGTAAGTAAAAAAATAATCGATGCAATAATTCAAGCTACTAAAACTTACCAAAATCCTGCTTTCTTGAATGAATATCGTGCAATTTCATATTTGAATAATAAAAAAGTAACTTTAAAAATAGGTCATCAACATGTCACAGGAAAAGTGATAACGATTGATGATCAAGGACGAATAATCCTTTTATCCCAGAATACATTGCATAGTTATTCAAGTGGTGAAGTTGTTAAGGTCAAATTTGAATAAAAGTACATGCAAGTATTACATGTGCTTTTTTATTTGCCTTGAACATGCATTAATAAAATTACAAGTATAAGAAAAAAGTATTCGTAACAAGTGTTATATATGTGTGATATCATTAACATGTAATTAAATGATAAATTATATGAACACCTCTAAAAACATGATTATCGTATTTTTAGGTGATAACACTTAGTTGTAGGCTTAAATCATAATTAATATATGAATATAGTTAGAAAATTGGAGAACAAAATTATGTCTCTATTCAGAAGAAAGAAAAAAGACGGTATCAATTACGTTGACTTAGATGACGATAAAAAGATTATTTCAAGTACTGGCGAAATAGTTGGTAAAGCAGTTGATTACAGTAGTGCTGGTGAACTCAAAAAGTTGGCAGGACAAGGCTATAAGCTTGACTATAACGAATATGATCCAACTGGTAGTGCGCCTGCTTTTTCAAATGAACCTTTATATACTTACACCATTTCTTTAAAACATGATACAGAAAAGGTAGATCATGAAGATGCAGCGTTAGGTATAACTAAGAGTGATCTTTAAAAGGTCGGTAAGCAAGTTGTTCATTATAAAGGTGCCACAACTAGAACTCCTCAAGACAACATTAGCCACATTAGTTTTAAGCGTAGCGTAGTGATCGATAAGGTAACCAAAAAGATAGTTGGTTCACTTGATTGGAGACCAGAAAAGCAACCTTATATGATGATTACTACACCTGAAGTTCCTGGCTACATTACCGAAAACACAGTAGTTGGTGGTAAGACTGTTACTCCTGATGACTGCGATCGTGAATATACAGTTGAATATAAAGTTAACGAGCAGCCTTCAACTAATGAACAAAAGGTAATTGTCAGTTATGTTGACTTTGACGATGAAAACCGAGAGATCGTTGCCGATACTTTAACTGGTCAAGCAAATATGCTTGTTGATTATGATCCTAAGAAGACAATTGGAGAGTTGGAAAAGCAAGGTTATACCTTAGTAGAGAATGGCTATAACCCAATTGGTGAAGTTCAATTCTTTAGCAACAATGATGATTATGTTCCAACTTTTAACGTCACTATGAAGCATAGAATTGGTCAGGTTGATGCAGATCATCCAAGTGACAAAGTAGATAAAAATGAATACGTCAACGAAGTTTCATTTTTTGTAAATTATGAGGGTGCTGGTTCTGATACTCCAGCCGATAATGTTCAAAAGGCAAGATGGAGTCGTGGTTTAACTGTTGATTTAGTTACTGGTGAAGTGTTTGCAGATGGGCAATACACGACTGGTTGGCAAGTAGATCGTGAAAATTACGATGATGTGCCAGTACCAGTTGTTGCTGGTTACCATGCTGATAAAAAGGTAGTTGCAGGTGGCAAAGTTACTAAAGAGAGTGTAACTAAGAAAGTTGCCTATACTGCAAATGGTCATATTATTCCTGTTGATGCAGATGGCAACAGTTGTGATATTAAGACAACAGCGCCATATAATCCTGCTAAGGACTTGGAAGTAACATATAAACCTAAGAAGACCGAAGATACATGGGTTATTCCTGTTGGACAAAAGACTGAGAAGGCTAAAGCTGAAAAGCCAAAGCAAGAACAAACAACAACTCCGGAAAAGAAGGAAGAATCTAAGCCGGGTGAAAGTATCAACGATTTGTACAGTACTGAAATTCCGTTGAAGGCAATTGCACAAACTGGCTATCACGTTGTATTCAACGGCTTTGATGGCGATGGTCAAATTCAAAAATTTAACAGCAATGATTTAATGACACAAGTCTTCACCGTTGGTTTGAGTAAATTAGCTAAGAGTGAAACCAAGGCTAAGGCACCTGAAAAGCAATCCGATGTGGATCTTGATGCAGTCAGAGAAGCAACTATTAATAATAAAGATACTGCTGCTATGGCATTGGATATCGCTGCAACGATTATTAGTTTAATTGGTGTAATCGGTAAAGAAAATAAGTAAAGCTTTTCAGTGATAATTAGTGTAAGCGAATACAATTAAAGGGTATAATTGTATTTAGAAAGAGGGTCATGATTATGGCTGAAAATGAAGAAAGAATTATTAGAAATAAAATTGAAGAGATTGTTAATCAAGATCAAGAAGTTAAGAATAATCCTGAGTTGATGGATATTTTTAGAGTTGCCTATGGCAGGAGGGATGCAGGCAAGCCAATGCAAGTAGTAGCTTTAGCACTTGATAAATCATTGGCTGGCTACATTACTAGTCATGGTCCAGGCGAGACCCCAGACAGCGTCCTAGACTTGCATAAAGAAATGCAGAAGTTGTCGGGAATTTAGATAAATATTAATTACGTGGACTACTTGTTTATAAAGATTCGCGTGAATGCGGATCTTTTTTGTATAAAATTGGCTAATGAAACAAAAATGCGAGTATAAATTTACACTGCTATGCGCTTACATATTTGAAAAATCAATACCAAACAAAATCTCACTTGTGAAACATAGCCATAAAGCCCGTCATATCGAGCTTTTTGACAAAATAAAACAAAAATCCACACATAGTGTGGACTTTTCGGGTTAGTTATTCACAATTTAGACCAACTTAGCACCTAATGAATTCTTGAAATGATCCAGTGCCCATTGTTGCCCATATTTAGTGAAGGTAGCAACTGCATCCGTTGGAATCGTAATATGATAATTTAGATTATAAGCTGCAATGGCGGTGTGCAAGACACAAATATCGGTACAATCACCTGTTAGCCAAAGATCGTCAATTTTTCTTTCTCTTAAGTAATTATCTAGATTGGTGTTTTGGAAAGAAGAATAACGATTCTTGTTGAACTTGTAAACTTTGTCGCTATCTTTGTGGACATCATACCAAGTTTTGATTTTGCCATACAATTCTTGTCCAGAAGTGCCAATAATATTGTGTGGTGGGAAAAGTTTGTATTCGGGACTAAATTTATCGTGAGTGTGACCATCTGTAGGGAAGATCACATAATCACCATTTTGATAAAACTCATCAGCTAATTCTAGAATGTGACCCTCAATTGCTTGCCCAGGTTTACCACAAGTTAGTGCACCGTCATCAGCGATGAAATCATTAGTGTAGTCGATAATCAGTAGTGCTTTAGTCATAATTTACCTCTATATGTTTCTGTATTCTGAAATCAGTTTTTGTTGTAAGTCGGCTAAATTCTTTGTCAAAAAGACAGGATAACGATCAGGGTTAACTAGACGCTTAGTAGCTGTTGGTAATTCTGCGATTTTTTGATGAGCGAATTTTTGAATGGCAAAAGTGTCAGTTTCAATATCTTTTTCATGATCAGGAGTTAAAATTTCACTCAAAAGTGGTTTAGCTACAAAGTCTTTTAATTCAACTTTGTCGCAAGTGGAATATACATCCGCATTGACTGCAGAAATAGTGTCACCGATTTGTTCATCATTTAATGCAATGACATCAGCAAAAGCCTTATTAGGTTCATCTTTCTTATAGAGACGGTAAACTTGCTTATTGCCTGGCAATGTAATCTTTTCACGACTGTTACTAATCTTGATCTTAGGTTTCCATTTACCGTTGTTCTCAAGTTCAGACATTTTGTAGACACCACTTAAAACTGGGCTAGATGAACTCGTAATCAAACGTTCACCGATACCAAAGTTATCAAGTGGTGCGCCATCTTCAAGTAAAGCTTTAACGATGTGAGCGTCTAAAGCATTGGATGCAGTGATCTTAGCGTTAGGGAAGCCTGCATCGTCTAACATCTTTCTAGCCTTTTTGGCTAATTGAGTAATATCACCAGAGTCAATTCTGATGCCAACTGGTTCATGACCAGCAGCACGTAATTCTTTGAATACTTTGATAGCGTTTGGAACACCAGAATTTACCACATCGTAGGTATCAACTAATAATGCGGCTGTGTCAGGATAAATTTTGGCCCAAGCTCTAAATGCAGTTAATTCATCCGGAAAACTTTCAATCCAAGCATGAGCCATTGTGCCAGCTGCTGGTACATGGAAAAGTTTAGCGGCTAAAACGTTAGAGGTGCTGCTGCAACCACCAATGATTGCGGCACGAGCACCGTAGGTTGCAGCGTCAGGACCTTGAGCACGGCGAGCACCAAATTCCATGACTGCACGACCATCAGCTGCATTTGTAATTTGCCACGCTTTAGTAGCAATTAGTGATTGATGGTTAATAATGTTTAATACTAATGTTTCCAGTAATTGAACTTCCATTAATGGACCAGAAATAGAAAGAATTGGTTCTTGTGGCATAACTGGTGTACCTTCAGGGATAGCTTTAACGGTACATTGATTTTTAGCATGTTCAAGATAATCGAGAAAGTCAGCGGAGAAGTGTTTCAATGAGCGTAAGTAGGCGATGTCATCGGCAGTAAAGTGCCAGTGCTTGATTTCATCTAGTGCTTGCATTAAACCAGCACTAACTACGAAACTACCATGGTCAGGAACGTTACGGTAGAAGACATCAAACCGTGCTTGCTTATTATGTGGCAGAGTTTGAAAATAGCCGTTGGCCATTGAAAATTCGTACATATCTGTTAAAAGTTCATGATACATTTTTCTTATTTGCTCCCTATTCTTTTAAGTATAATTTACTTTAATTACTTTAAAAATAAAAGTATAATCAACTTTTATTAGTGTCGATTGTAGCACGTTATTTAGCGAGTGCAAGTTTTAACGCAATTTAAAGATCTTAGGTGGTCGGCCAGAACGCTTAGTAGAAGCTGTTCCTACTTCTTCAAAAATGTTTTTATGGGTTTTCTTAAAGTTAGAATTATCAATTTTGTCGACTGTAGTTTTTAAGAAAATAGCGTAAACTTCGCGTGCTTGTCGCAGAGTAAATGTTGGTCCTAAGATTTGAAGTACTGTTGGTTGGTAATCTAGCTTGTTCTTAATTCGCTTGATAGCTGCAATTACGATTAGATGGTGATCAAAGGCAAGTTTAGATTGTTCGGTTAAGGTTAGATCAATATCATTGTTTTTTAAATAAAAATGTTGGTCCTTAAAATTAAATGTGAACCATCTTGCTTCTGTTGCACCATAGCCAGGCTTAAGTTGTGGCATAGCGGGCAAAAAAGTCATATAAGCTAAAGCTAGTGCACGTTCACCACTAACTCGATTAGGGTCAGTAAAAGTAGCCAACTGTTCAGTGGCACCATGAGGGATGGACATGCCAATTTTATCTTTAATCAGTCGGATACAAGCAGCATCTGCACTTTCATTTCTACGTAACAGAGTTTCAGGCAATGCCCATTTATTCTTAAAAGGTTCATTAGCTCGTTTAATTAACAAAATTTGAGGCAAATGAGTGTTAGGATTGAAACTCCAAATGATATTCGTAATCGTAATTAAAGGACGAGCAACAATTTCTTCATCCAAATAAATCACCTCGAAAAAAGATCATTCAAATACGTAACTACGTAAATTGAATGATCAAATTTTTATTAAAAATTAGTTTTTATTATCTTGATTATCGTTTGAATCTTCATCATGATTATCTGACTTAGTAAAGTCACCGTTCATTGTGTTAGGCCGACCTATTTGATAATCAGTTTCATGCTTTTCGACTCTAGGTGAAACTTCATTGGCTTCAGGCATTACCATTGCTGCAATAATATAAAGTGCAGTGCCCGGGAAGAAACCAGTGAAGATAATTAAAGCAGCACCAATGATTCTTACCCAAGTCGGATCTACATTGAAGTAGTTAGCAATTCCGCCAAAAACACCAGCTAAAATTTTGTCTTGTGATTTAGTTAATCTTTTTTGCATAATAATAGCCTCATTTCTAATCTCGCTATTGGTTACTTGTAATTATACAGCATAAGGGATGCGAAAGGCATTTGGAGGATTAAAATATAAAGCTTTGTGTAAGAAATATTATTTATCTTTTTGTAAAATAAAAGGTCTAGCATTTACTAGACCTACCTTTATGCCCGCTAAAGGATTCGAACCTTCACTCAGTCACCTGAACAGCGACCTGAACGCTGCGCGTCTGCCAATTCCGCCAAGCGGGCATTTTTCTCATGTACATGAATAATCATACCAAATATTTGGTAAAATGTAAGCATAAATATACTTTATTATGCAAAAGGATGGAATTTCATGTTTTTTAGTAAAAAGATAAAACGAACTTTTATTAGTTTTGTTGCTGCGATTTCGTTGATTTCATGTGGGGCGGTTTTCACAACGCCAGTACATGCCGACGCTACTAGCAGCTACCAAGCTGATCAACTTAATTTGAACGTTAAGTCTGCTATTGCTATCGATAGCGATTCCGGTCAAATTTTATACGCCAAAAATGCAGATAAAACCTTACCAATTGCTTCAATGACCAAATTGGTCACTGTTTATTTAACTTTACAAGCAATTAAGAATAAGAAGTTATCATGGGACCAAAAAGTAAAGCCAACCGCTCCAATCGTGAAGGTGGCTAACAACACTGAATATTCAAATGTACCACTTAAAATGGGACATTCTTACACTATAAGACAACTTTACCAAGCAACGTTAATTGAATCAGCTAACGGTGCCGCAATGCTTTTGGGTCAAACCATTGCCGGCTCACAAAAAGCTTTCATTAATCAAATGCGTGCGCAAGTTAAAAAGTGGGGCATTGAAGATGCCAAAATCTACACCGCTTGTGGTTTACCTAATGGTAATTTAGGCAAGGATGCTTACCCTGGCGTTAACAAGAACGATGAAAACACTATGTCAGCCAAAGACATGGCAATTATCGGACAAAACTTGATCAAGGATTTCCCAGAAGTTTTGGACACAACTAAGATTGCCCACTTAAACTTTAAGGATGGCAATAAAGTTACTAAGATGGCTAACTTCAACTGGATGCTTAAGGGTCTTTCTCAATATGACGAAGCATACCCAGTTGATGGTTTAAAGACTGGTACCACTGATGCTGCAGGTGCTTGCTTTATCGGTACAGTTGAACACAGTGGTGCGCGTTTGATCACTGTAGTTATGGGTGCACGTCACCAAGACGGTACCGATCCATCACGTTTTATCCAAACTAAGAAGTTGATGAACTTTATTTTCGACAAGTATCGTCCAATTACGATGACTGCTGGCAGTCAAATGAATGGTGCTAAGTCAATTAAGGTTACTGACGGTGACAACGCAACTACTAACTTGGGCTTGAAGAACAGAACTACTATTTGGGATCCAGCAGATGACAAGACTTTAGTAGCTAGCTTAGATAAAAAGACTGTTGAAGCACCAATTACCAAAGATCAAACAATCGGCAATTACCAATTCAAGTCTGGCAATGAAAAGATTGTTTCTTTGTCAAACCCTAACGGCATGAATGTTAAAGCAAAAGCCTTATCAGCTAATGGTAAAGTCAACTTCTTTGTAAGAATTTGGCGCTGGCTTTTCGGAGGCAGATAAAATGACAGAAATTACTGAAGCGATATTAAAAAAGGTTATTACGAAGAGATCAAGTGATACGCATAAGGGTGATTATGGTCGAATCCTTTTAATTGGCGGTGGCGAAAACTATGGTGGCGCCATTATTATGTCGACTTCAGGAGCGGTCAATAGTGGTGCAGGACTTACTGCTGTCGCAACCCATCCGGTCAATTTAACTGCGCTTCATGCACGTTTGCCTGAAGCAATGTTTATCGATTGGCGGGATGCCAAGCTGGCTAATTTGATTAAAAATATGGACGTCGTGGTTTGTGGACCTGGACTTGGCATGTCCGATTTAGCCAAGCAAATTATGGTTATTCTGAGAAGATGTACTTCAGAAAAACAAACGGTAGTCCTAGATGCCAGTGCGCTTGACTTGATTAGTCAAGATAAATCGCTTTTACCAACGAATGCAGGTCATTTAATTCTTACGCCCCACCAAATGGAATGGCAAAGACTGAGTCAAATTAGAATTCCATTTCAAACAGATAGTGCCAATATTGATGCTTTGAACCAACTAATTCCAGATAGTAATGCGATGTTGGTTTTAAAATCAAATCATACCCATATCTATGATGGCAAAGGTCAAGTTTTCGTTAACCCTTTGGGCAATCCAGGTATGGCAACTGGCGGCATGGGCGATACGCTTGCCGGTATTATCGGCGGCTTTGTAGCTCAATTTGGTCCAAGCGTCGACACTGTTCTGGCAGCTGTTTACATTCATTCTCTAGCTGGCGATTTAATTAATAAGGATAACTACGTTGTTAAACCAACTGAGGTTTCTAAAGTATTGCCTAAATTAATGAAAAAGTATTCAGAATTATCGTAAACATGTTAAAATTTTAAGTATAGTAAAATAGCATCCCGATTCAGGGATGTTTTTTAGCGTAACGCTTTAATATGCGCGAAGCATTAATTATAATAGTTAAGATTATTTTTAAAAAAGAAGATTAACACGTTTATGAAGAAAAACATTATTATTGGAGTGGCTAGTATCGTATTGGCTTTTGGAGCAATTATCGGTTTAGCTAACGGTTGCGCACCAAAGTCTGATATCTCTCAAGAAGCAGCTACCATTCAAAGTAAGACGGCTAAACCAAAGAAAAAAGCTAAGAAAAAGGCTAAACAAAATACAGAAATTTTTCGTCCATATAAAGATCCTAAGGATTTAAGAAAAGAAGGCACTTGGCGTCAAAAGAGTGAGACTAAGAAACATCCTAAGATTAGTCCAACAGAAAAAGATTTAACTTTACGTGTCTCACTTGAAGGCAATCGTACTTACTTGTTAAGAAAAGGCAAGGTAATTTACACCATGCTTTCTACTGGCGGTATTTTCAAGAAGGGTAAATCTCTTACGCCAACGGGTACTTACAGTATTCAAGGCGGACGCGGCGATAGTTTCTTCAATTATAATTTAGGAGAAGGGGCTAACAACTGGACAAGCTGGAGTCCTGATAATGTTTACTTATTCCACTCTGTACCTACTAAAGGTGATGGCAGCTACAATTTAAAGGAAACTGCTAAATTAGGTAGAACGCAAGGCTCTCACGGCTGTATTCGTTTAAGTGTTCCTGACTCTAAGTGGATTATGGATAATATTCCTAATGGTACTAAAGTAGTCATCAAGAATCATTAAAAAATTAGACAGATATGCAAATGGTCATATCTGCTTTTTTCGTTAAAATTTGTGGCACGCCTTTATCATTCCTGTTATAATCATCTTTGCTAGTAGGTTAAAAGTAGTAGTTATTTTTCTGTTTTAGCGAGTCCAAGTTGGTGGAAGTTGGATATCAGAGAATAATGAAGGCGTGTTTAACTGATTAAAATAATGATTTAAATAAGCGGATACTTTGTATCAATTTGAGTGGTACCGCGGGTTAGTAACTCGTCTCTTTCTAGATAATAGAAAGAGGCTTTTTTATTTGAAAAGAGGAAGAAAATGGACTTTAAAAACGAAGTAGTTGATTTAGTTTCAAGCCAAGTTGATTTGCCTAAAGAAAAAATTGCTGCATTAATTGAACGTCCAAAGAATGCTAAGATGGGTGACTATGCTTTTCCAGCATTTATTTTGGCTAAGACTATGCACAAGAATCCTGCAATTATTGCCAAGGATATTGCTGAAAACTTAAGCAGTGATGACTTTGCCAGCATCCAAGCTGTTGGTCCTTACGTTAACTTTGCCATTGACCATGAAAAGCTTGTTTCATCAACTTTGAAGGATGTTTTAGCTGAAAAGGAACACTACGGTGATCAAAAGTTAGGTGAAGGCAACGTTCCAATTGATATGTCATCTCCTAACATTGCTAAGCCAATGTCAATGGGGCACCTTCGTTCTACTGTAATTGGTAACTCAATTGCCAAGACGATGGAAAAAGTAGGTTATACTCCAATCAAGATTAACTACCTTGGTGACTACGGTACTCAATTTGGTAAGTTAATTGCTGCTTACAAGCACTGGGGTAACGAAGAAGACGTTAAGAAAGACCCAATTATGAGTCTTTTCCACTACTACGTAAGATTCCACAAAGAAGCAGAAGATAATCCAGAACTTGACGATGAAGGTCGTGAATGGTTCAAGAAGCTTGAAGATGGCGATCCAGAAGCCGTTAGATTATGGAAATGGTTCCGTGAAGTTTCACTTAAGGACTTCAAGCGCATTTACAACGAATTGGGCGTAACTTTTGATTCATACAATGGTGAAGCATTCTTTAACGACAAGATGCAACCAGTTATTGATGAATTGAAGGAAAAAGGTCTTTTACACGAATCTCAAGGTGCACAAGTTGTTGACATGGGACCTGACGAAAACCCAGCAATTATCGTTAAGTCAGATGGTACTTCAATTTACTTAACTCGTGATTTAGCTGCTGCTGAATGGAGAATGAAGGAATACAACTTCGTTAAGATGCTTTACGTTGTTGGTAACGAACAAGCGCAACACTTTGTTGAACTTAAGACTGTGCTTAAGAAGATGGGTTACGACTGGGCAGACGAAATCCACCACGTTCCATTTGGTTTGATTACTCAAGGCGGTAAGAAATTATCAACCAGAAAGGGTAACGTTGTCTTCCTTGATCAAGTATTGAAGGATGCAGTTTCTCTTGCTAAGAAGCAAATTCAAGAAAAAAACCCAGATTTGGCTAACCAAGACCAAGTAGCTCATGATGTTGGTGTAGGTGCCGTTGTTTTCCACGACTTGAAGAATGATCGTCTTGATAACTTCGACTTTAACTTGGAAGAAGTCGTTCGTTTCGAAGGCGATACTGGTCCTTACGTTCAATACACCAATGCTCGTGCTCAAAGTGTATTGCGTAAAGCTGCCGCGATGGGCGAAAAGCCAAGTGACACTGATTTAGCTCTTAATGATGATTGGGCATTTGCCGTAGCTAAGGATTTAGCAGACTTCCCAAGAATTGTGGCTAGAGCTAGTGAAAAGTTTGAACCATCAGTAATTGCTAAATATTCTCTTGCTTTAGCTAAGAAATTTAACAAGTACTACGCAAACGTGAAGATTTTAACTAAGGACGATAAAATTGGTGCTCGTCTTGCCTTAGTTCAAGCTACATCAATCGTCTTGACTGAATCACTCAGACTTTTAGGCGTAAATGCTCCTAAGGAAATGTAAGCAAAATCGTGAAAATTTAAAAAATAGCGCTTACATTTTGTGAAAAATTGTTCATAATAGAATTATTAAGGTACAATATGCTTGTAAGATATTTAGGAGGTATTTTTTTATGGCTTATTTTGACAACGGTAATCAAATCTTTAAGGATGCTCGTAGAAACCACTATGCTGTAGGTGCTTACAACACTAACAACTTGGAATGGACTCGTGCAGAATTGCGTGCTGCAGAAGAAACTAGAACTCCATTGTTGATCCAAGTATCAACTGGTGCTGCTAAGTACATGGGTGGTTACAAGTTCGTTAAGGACATGGTAGCTGACCAAATGGATTCAATGAACATCTCAGTTCCAGTTATTTTGAACTTGGACCACGGTGACTTTGAATCAGCTAAGGAATGTATCGCACTTGGTTACTCATCAGTTATGTTTGATGGTCACAAGCTTGATACTGAAGAAAACTTGGCTAAGACTAAGGAAATCATCAAGTTAGCTCACGAACGTGGTATTTCAGTTGAAGCTGAAATTGGTAAGATTGGTGAAAACCAAGGTGCTGACGGCGGTGAATTAGCATCAGTTGAAGACGCTAAGACTTTCGTTGCTGCTGGTGTTGACAAGCTTGCTTGTGGTATTGGTAACATCCACGGTGTATACCCAGAAGGCTGGAAGGGCTTGAACTTCGACCGTCTTAAGGAAATTGCTGAAGCAGTTCCAGAAGAACCACTTGTATTGCACGGTGGTTCAGGTATTCCTGAAGACCAAGTTAAGAAGGCTATTTCACTTGGTATCGCTAAGGTTAACATCAACACTGAATTCCAATTAGCATTCCAAAAGGCTACTCGTGAATACATCGAAGCTGGCAAGGACTTAGACAAGGGCAACAAGGGTTATGACCCACGTAAGTTGTTATTGCCAGGTACTGAAGCTATTACCGACGCTATGAAGGAAATGATTGGCTGGTTAGGTACTAAGACTATCGATGACGAACTTAAGGATGCTTCATTCGACCGTTCATCATTGAACGAAGAATAATCATTTGATTATTAATTAAAATAAAGCTCAGCTTTTGCTGGGCTTTATTTTTTGCATAATTTATCTTTTCACATTAATCCAGCGACCATGAACTTCAATTTTGCCATCTTTTTCTAGTTCTTTTAACTTACGACTGAATGTCTTCGGCGTAATTCCTAAATAACTGGCTAAGTCCTTTTTCTTTAGTTCTAATTTTACTTCATTTTTGCCTTGCTCATTGGCAAGGTCATTCAAGTAAGCTAATATCCGTTCTTTGGCATTCAAGGTGTTTCTAAGCACCGAATTATGTTCAATTGCGACTAACTTTTTACCGAAATTATTTAAAAGCTTCAATGACAAATCTGGTGTTTTCTGCAAAAGTTTTTGAAAATCTGCGCGGTTAATTGAGCAAACCCAGGTGTCCTCCACAGCTTCAACAAAGTTTTCATTTTCGCTTTGTTTGAATAAATGTTGTTGTCCTTCAATGTCACCTTTTTGAAGTATACCTAGCACGACTTCCTTGCCATCTTTTGATAGGTTGTAGACTTTTGCCTTTCCCTGATCGATGACAATCATGCCATCTTTACTATCATCAGGTTATCTAATAATACTTCCTTTAGGAAATTTCTGTTGGTGTTCAGAGACGGCTACTAATTTTTTCTTTAAATCTACGGGTAAATCTGTAAAAAGGGTTGCTTTGCTTAAACAAGCGACAGGGGAATGTTTTGTCATAAAAATCATCTTTTCTAATTTTCTTGATTTAAATCAATTTTGTCATAATAACTTCTTATTATAATTAATTGCGACAAGCCTTAAGACAACGAATTGTAACTCAAAGGTTGTATGATGATTTTGAAAACATCAGAGTATAGAAAGGATTCATCAAGATGAAAAAATATATTGCACACATTACCCCATTAAATGCAGATAAGATTGGCTGCGAAGCTCACGGCACAGCTGAATTTACTGAAGATGGCGATAAGCTTCATGTTAAAGTAGAAATGTTTGATACTCCTAAGAATATTGAACACTGGGAACACTTCCATGGCTTTCCTGATGGTAAGGAAGCCAATGTTCCAACCATGGCTCAAGACAAGAATCATGATGGCTTTATTGATTTGTCAGAAACTGAAGAAGTATCAGGTACAACTATGGTGCCATTAGACGATGCACCACAAGATATGAACATCCCTCACGATGGTTATCCTGTTGCAGACGAAAACGGTCATTACGAATACGAAATCGATATTCCATTGGAAAAATTACAAGCTAAGTTCAAGGATGCCTTTGGTACTGAAGATCTTCAATTAGATAAACGTGTAGTTTATGTACATGGTGTACCAAAAGACCTTGAATTGCCTGACACCGTTGGTGGTTGTGTAATGAACTACGATGCTCATACAACTTTGCCAATTGCTGCAGGTAAGATTGAAGAAGCTTAATAAATATAATCCTATTCATAAGTTACTGTAATTTCTGAATAGGATTTTTTCATGCATAAATTTGTATAAATTGAGCCGACCATCAAAGAAGTATAGAATTAGATGTATCTTAATGAAAGTATTAGAAAGTGTAGCAACATAGATATGAGCAAATACGATCAATTGTGGCAATATATTAAAGACAACAAAACTGGCGACTTTGAGCTTTCATTTGATGAAATCGAAAAAGCAGCAGGACCGCCAATCGACCATTCATTTTTGCATTATAAGAAAGAACTGCCTGACTATGGTTTTGAGGTAAAAAAGATTTCACTCAAGAACAAGACAGTTAAGTTTCATCAATTATAGAGGCAGGACATGGCATACGATTTTAAAAAAGAAGAAAAGCAGTTTTATCGTCCAGGCAAAAAGCCTGAATTAATTGATGTTCCACAGATGCAATATATTGCTGTTCAAGGTCAAGGCGATCCAAATCAAGAGGGCGGAGAATACAAGCGTGATCTTGTATAGTTTAGCCTATACAATTAAAATGAGTAAAAAGGGCTCACATCAGATTAAAGATTATTTTGACTTCGTGGTTCCACCGCTTGAAGGATTTTGGTGGCAAGATGGCGTTAAAGACATTGATTATGCTCATAAAGAAAGATTCAATTTTATTTCCTGCATTCGGATGCCTGAGTTTGTGACAGATGAAGTTTTGGCTTGGGCTAAAAAAGAAGCTGCAATTAAAAAAGGCTTGGATTTCTCACCAGTAAAATTACTTGTTTTGACAGAAGGAAAATGCGTACAAATTATGCATCATGGTAGTTATGATGATGAGCCTGCTACTATCGCTAAGATGCATCAATTCATTGCTAAAAATGATTTGGGATTAGACTTTTCAGATCAGCGTCGTCATCATGAAATCTATTTATCAAATCCTCAACGTACAAAGTTAGAAAATTTAAAAACGATTATTCGCTTGCCAGTTAAAGAAAAGAAGATGAAAAATGACTAAAAAAGTTACGCCACGTTTGGTGATGGCGATTTTATCGGCAGGGATGCTCTCATTTTTGGGAATCCTTGATGAAACGGCAACGACAGTTACTTTTCCAATCTTGACTAGAGACTTTGCAATTACTACCGATCAAGTTCAATGGGTTAATACCCTGGTGTTGCTAGTGATTGCAACGATTGTGCCAATTAGTTCACAGATCAGGTTGAGAATTCCTACCAAAAAAATATTTATTCTAGGAGTTTCATTATTTATATTGGGCTTACTGATTGATATCGTTACTCCATGGTTTGATCTTTTGTTAGTAGGTCGAGCCTTGCAAGGAATTGGTACCGGTATAGGCTTGCCGCTGATGTATAACATTATCTTGGCTGAGGTGCCAAAAGAAAAGCTAGGCTTCATGATGGGGATTGGAACGATGATTACCGCTTGTGCCGTAGCCTTTGGTCCGGTGTTTGGTGGTATCGTGACTGATGCGCTTAATTGGCGCTGGATTTTTATCATTTCACTGTTTCTGATAGTAATTAGTTTACTAACAGGAATCTATTCAATTCGCCAGATCAATCCTTTGCAGAAGGTGAAGATCAAGTACGGTCAGTGGCTGTCTCTTGCTGTTGCTTTAGTTTGCTTAATGCTAGGCTTTACTCGAATTGCCAAATATTCATTCCTGTCAGTTCCAGTTTTAGGCTTTTTAGTTTTAGGAATCATCAGCTTATTAATTTGGCTAAAAATATCTTGGTCCGATAAGGAAGCCTTGATTAGTCCTCAATTATTTAAAAATTTGCGTTTTAGCATGCAACTAATTGCCTATTGTTTTGCTAAAATTGCGACTTTGGCCTTAGGTTTCATCTTTCCAATCTATGTGCAAGCCGTTAATCATGGATCCGTTTCTCTGGCTGGTTGGATTACATTTCCAGGTGCGGTGATAAATGCCTTGATGGCAGCCTTAGCAGGAAAGCTGCTCGATAAAAAAGGTGCGCGTTTGCCGATCATTATTGGCGTAATTGCCAGTCTAACTAGTTTGATTTTGATGAATATATTAGCACCACTCAGCAGTATTGCCATTGTATTATTGTATGTTCTTTATTATGGCGGTTATGGGATGTGTTTTGGCAGTCTGATGACCAGTGGATTGATTACTTTGAGCAAAGCCAACCATGCCCAAGGCAATGCGATCTTCAATACTTTGCAGCAATTTTCTGGAGCACTCGGAACTGCATTAGCTGGGACTTTGATTGCGATTGCACAAAATAATCATGTAGGTAATGGCACGGCAATAGGTTCTAAGTGGACGTTTATGGTGCTGCTTGTGCTGATAATTGTTAATTTAGTCCTTGCACTAGTATTTGTACCGAAGAAGAAAAGTAAATAGTAAAAGGTTAAATTTATGACTTTAAAAAAATGCCTGAATTGTCAATTTAAGTGCAACAGTTAGGTTATGAAGAGATATATTGCTTGAAGAGTTCTTCTGCCGTGTGATATTGGAGGATTCGGCGATGCTTGTGGTTAATGGCATTAGTTGCTTGTTGAACATAAGTAGCTGTCTTGTCTTTCATGCTTTTACCCTTAGGGAAGAATTGACGCAAAAGACCGTTGCAGTTTTCATTTGTGCCTCTTTCCCAAGGAGAATACGGATGAGCAAAGTAGATCTGGCAATTCTTAATTTTTGTCATATCCGCAAACTCAGAACCGTTGTCAAAAGTAAGAGATAGTTGTATCAACAAGAACAGGCTAAAGCGACTAAAGAAGCTAAATAAAAAGATCGATGATCACCGTTTTTTAACGAAGATCATCGATCTTTTGTTTTTCTATAATCCAAATGCAATCTTGTATAACAATGCACCGCAGATACCACCAGCAATTGGAGCAACTACTGGTACCCAACCGTAGTCCCAGTGAGCAGAACCTTTATGAGGCAATGGGCAAAGTGCATAAACGATACGTGGACCTAAGTCTCTTGCAGGGTTTAATGCAGGACCGGTAGGACCACCAACAGCCATAACCAATGCGGTGATTAAGAAACCAACACCGAGGTTGGCAATATCTTCTGATTGCTTGAAGAACATGCCACGGTATAAACCAACGGCTACAAACAAAAGAATTGCTGTACCAACAAATTCAGTGATAAAACCGTTTAACTTACTGTTGGCAGTATCACCAGTTGCAAAGCTGGCAAAAACAGCGTCATCACTAGCAGTTCTCTTAATGTATGGCCAGTAAACAGCCACTAATATAAGTTGACCTACGATTGCACCAAGCATTTGCACCAAGATATATGGTAGAACTTGATCCCAAGGGAATGCACCTGCACATGCTTGTGCAAGGGTTACGGCCGGATTCAAGTGGTTACCTGAAATTGAACCGAATAACATCGCAGGAAGCATGACACCAAAACCAAAGCCAAATGCGATTAAAAGCCATCCACCATTGGCTTGTCCATCGCGACTATTACCTCCAGTATCACGCAATACTGAGTTGGCAACTGAACCGTTACCTAAAACTACTAAAATAATCGTACCGAAAAATTCGGCCAAATACTTTATCATCCAAGTATGTTCCATAATAGATACTTTTTACTCCTCTAAAAAAATAAGTGAAAAATACACACAAGATTGAATTATACACTATATTGAGAAAATAGATATGATTATTTTAAAAATTGCAAATATTTTGCTCAAAAACAGATCTTTCTTACTTTTTTGTTTTTTCTAGTAGAATAATTAGTAAGGAATTTTTTAGAAAGGGCGTAAAGAATGGGCGAAGAAAATAAAAATGATGTAGTAACTGGCGCTTCCGAAACTATTGATGCTAGTTCGGGTTCTTCGATGTTAGAACATGAAGAACCTAAAAAAGAAGAAGCCACTAGTCCATGGCCTGGTCCAAAGGGTATGATCCCAGTAACCAGTGGTAAAGCCGACGATGCTAATGTCCATAACCGTGTCTTCTTAGACAATATCTTGGTGGAAATGCGTGTAATCGATTCTGTTGAACCGGATTTGACTACAACAATTTTGGGTAGAAAATATGCATCCCCATTAATGCCGGCTGCAGTTTCGCACTTGAATAAAATGTTAAGTGATAAAACGAGAAAGCCAATGCAAGAAAAAGCAATGGCCGCTCGCAACATGGATTTACTTAACTGGATCGGCATGGAAACCAACGAAGAGTATGGTGAAATCGTCAGCCAAGGCGGAGACACTATTCGAATTATTAAACCTTTTGCAGATCATCACAAGATTTTAGATGAAATCAAGTTTGCGGAAGATCATGGAGCTGTAGCCGTTGGAATCGATATCGATCATATTGCTGGCAAAAACGGTAAATACGATGTAGTTGATGGGATTCCTCTAGGTTCGATTACAATGGATGACTTGAAGCATTATGCGGAAAGTACTAAGTTGCCATTTATTGCTAAAGGCGTTTTATCTGTATCTGATGCCTTGAAGGCGCACCAAGCGGGATGCAAGGCAATCGTAGTTTCTCATCACCATGGTCGTGTACCTTTCGGTGTTCCACCTCTAGCTGTTTTGCCTGATATTAAAAAGGCACTTGCTGGTAGTGGCATGGAAATTTATGCCGATGGTTCTTTGATGACTGGTTATGATGCATATAAAGCATTGGCTATGGGTGCTGATGCTGTCTTAATTGGCCGCGGAATCTTGTCAGAGCTGCTTCAAAGCGGTACTAAAGCGGTTGAAGATAAGCTTAAGCAAATGAATGAACAACTAGCAGAGATGATGATGTATACTGGTGTTAAGGATACAAAATCGTTTGATCCTAGTGTTTTGCATTATTAAAAATAAATAGAACAAGATAAAAACAATAAAAAGAGATTGCAATTGCAATCTCTTTTTTATAACTCAATTTTTTCATCAGGTAGTTTAACGTGCAATTTTTCAAAAGAAAAAGGCTTAATTAGAGAAATTTCATAGGCATCTAGAGCTAGATTTTCACCAGCAAAATCTGGATTGTACAATGGATCACCGACAATCGGACAGCCGATTGCGGCTAAATGAACACGAATTTGATGGGTGCGACCTGTTTCTAGCGTTAATTTAACTAAAGCTGTATTATCAGAATATTTTTTCAGTAGTTCATAATGAGTAACTGCATGCAAACCAGTTTTATTTACCATTCTTTTTCTTTGATCATCAGGATCCTGACCAATAGGAAGATCAATAATACCGTTTTTCTTTAATTTATCCGCATGAATAACTTTAGCCAAATATTCACGATGAAAAGTTTTAGTAGTGAGTTCTCGATTCAAAATAGGAACAACTGCCGGATTTTTAGCCACCAAAAGCAGACCGCCTGTAAGCATATCGAGTCGATGTACGATGTACGGACTGCTACCTAAATAAGTAGCACAATCATTCAATGCTGTATCAGTTTCATTTAAGTTAGGGTGAGTTTTCTGCCCCTTCTTTTTATTAATGATCAATAAATTATCGTCTTCGTAGATAACGTCAGGCATTCGTCTACTTGCAGGGTAAGTTTGCTGCATTGAATCAATTTGATCAAGCACGATATCAATTTTGTCACCTGGCTTAACCAATTCATTGAAGTAGCGGTATTTACCATTAATGGTTACATTTTGCTCGATTCTTAAATAATGGCGCCATTTTCTAGGGATAAGTAATTTACGCAGGACCTCGTTAACTGGTAACGGATCAAGATTTTTTGGATAAAAAAGTGTAAAATTATAAACCATAAATATTTCCTAAGTCTGCTTCAATTCTAAACATGTGTTTTAGTAATTATGATACAATTTTCTTGTTTCTAAAAAGGAGCAATGTATTTAATGAATAATGACCAACCAAAAGGAAGTGGCTTTAAGGATGCATGGCATCAATTTGATAGTCGCTTCTTTATCGGACGCTGGATTATTTTAATCCTACTCACTTTAATGCTTTTGACTTGTACATATTATACAATTAAAGTTAAAACTTCGAATATTTCAAACTTGAAAGCATCACTTTCAACTACGACCACTATTTATGATTATAAGGGTAAAAAAGCTGGTTCTTTATACTCTCAAAAGGGATCGTTTGTTGAATTTGATAAAATTTCGCCTAATATTCAAAATGCGGTCATTTCAACAGAAGACCGTACTTTTTGGACGAACCCTGGTTTTAGTGTTAAAGGTATGGTTCGTGCCGCCATTAGTTTGGTTATTCACCATGGTCAAGTTACCGGTGGTGGTTCCACATTAACGCAGCAGCTGGCTAAGAATTCACTACTTACTCAGCAGCAGACCTTTTCACGAAAATTAGAAGAATTGTTCTTTGCAATTGAGATCAACCATGTTTATTCCAAAAAAGACATTTTGACGATGTACTTGAATAACGCCTATTTTGGTAACGGTGTCTGGGGCGTGCAAGATGCTAGTCGTAGATATTTTGGTAAAAATGCTAGTGATGTAACTGTCAGTGAAGCTGCCACTTTGGCAGGGATGCTGCGGAATCCTAGTTTCTACAACCCTGTAGACCATATGGCTAATGCACTGTCACGTCGTAATTTGGTTTTGAGCTTAATGGCTGATAATGGCAAAATTACTTCAGCTCAAGCCAAAGCTTATTCAAAAGAAGGCTTAACTTTAAAGAATACCTTTAAGAATAAGGATGGCTACCGTTACCCATACTTCTTTGATGCTGTTGTAGATGAAGCAATTAGTAAGTACGGCTTAACAGAAGAGCAGGTAATGAATAAGGGCCTCAAGATTTACACTACCCTTAACCAAAATTACCAAAGCAAGATGCAAGATACCTTTGAACAAAGCTGGCTTTTCCCACAAAATGGTTCAGATGGTACCGAAGCCCAAGGTGCCAGTGTGGCAATGGATCCTAATACTGGTGCCGTACGTGCAGTTGTTGGGGGACGTGGACAACACGTCTTCCGTGGCTACAACCGTGCAACGCAAATGAAGCGTCAGCCTGGTTCATCGATCAAGCCGCTTGCTGTTTACGCACCAGCTCTTCAAAATGGTTATCATTATGATTCAGAGCTTTCCAACAAACTGCAGAAATTTGGTAAGAACGGTTATGAGCCACACAACGTTGATAATGGCTACTCTGATAAGATTCCAATGTACCAAGCCTTAGCTCAAAGTAAGAATGTTCCTGCTGTATGGCTGCTTGATAAGATTGGGGTTAACAAGGGTGTTCAATCTGTTGAAAACTTTGGTATTAAGGTGCCAAAGAGCGATCGCAATCTTGCTTTAGCCCTTGGTGGTCTTTCATCTGGTGTATCACCATTACAAATGGCCCACGCATATTCTGCCTTTGCCAATAAGGGTAATTTGCCTAACAATTCTTACTTTATTACTAGAATTACAGATGCCAGTGGTAATGTTTTAGCAGAAAATGGCAATCCGGGCACACACCGTATTATTTCTGAAAATACGGCAAAAGAAATGACTACGATGATGCTGGGCGTATTTACTAACGGTACAGGTCAATCTGCTCAACCAAGTGGCTACCGTGTTGCTGGTAAAACTGGTTCAACTGAAGTGCCTAACTCATATGGTTTTGGTACTAAGGACCAGTGGATTGTTGGTTATACTCCTGACATCGTTGTCGCAACTTGGGTTGGTTTTGACCGAACCAGTAGGCAGCATTATATGCAAGGAATTTCCGAAACAGGAATTACTAGACTATATAAAGCCGAAATGGAAGGCATTCTGCCGTATACCGCTCAGACTCAATTTACCGAAAAAGCACCTAACCAGATTGTGAAAGATAATGGTTCAAACTTTGATTGGACCGGCGGATTAGGGCAAAAAATTCAAGATGGTATAGGTTCTGCAGGACAGAAGATTAATGAATGGTATAATAGTGTGAAAGGCTTATTTGGCCAATAAAATTTAGGAGGACCATGATGGTTAACGTTTACGATTCAGCTAACAAATTAGCAGAAGATTTAACACAAACTGATCAATACAAGGCTTTACAAAAGGCTATTAAGGATGTAGAAGAAAACGACGAAAGCTCAGCTATGTTCAAGAAGATGGATGAACTTCAAGCTAAGATTTTGCGTGCTCAACAAGCTGGTCAACCTCTTGCTGCTGAAGATCAACAAGCTTACAAGGACTTGAACGACCAAGTACAAAAGAACGATTTGATCGTTAACATGCTTAAGTCAGAACAAGCTTTATACGACTTGCTTAACGACATCCAAAAGACTTACTCAAAGCCAATTAATGATCTTTATGAAGACCTTAGAAACTAGAATTTGCGATGAAATTTATTCACTTTGCGGATGCGCATTTAGATAGTCCATTTCGTGGGCTATCTTTTTTGCCATCTAAGGAATTTAACCAAATATATCAAGCGGCCGATCAATCATTAACGAGAATTGTTGATTTGGCTTTAAAACAAAATGTTGATTTAGTCTTAATCGCTGGAGATACTTTTGATAGCAACACGCCATCTCCAAGAGCGCAGCTATTTTTTGCCGAACAGATAAAAAGGCTGACTGACCAAAAAATTCAAGTGGTGATGATTTTCGGTAACCACGACCACATGAAAAAAGAAGATCTACTAGTTACTGAAACACCTTATTTCAAATTATTGGGTAATGGTGAAAAAGTGGAGAAAGCCACTTTTGCGACAAAAGCTGATTTTACTTACGATGTAATCGGCTTTTCATATTTGAATAACCATATTACGCGTGACATGATACCTGATTTTCCTGCAAAGGGACAAAATTATACTTTTGGTTTAATGCACGCACAAGAAAAAACACAAACTAATAATGTTTATGCACCATTTACTACTAGTGAAGTGCAGAACCTTAATTACGATTATTTTGCCTTAGGCCATATTCACGCACGCAATAACTTGTCAGAAAATCCATGGATTGTTTATCCAGGTAACATTCAGGGGCGTCACATCAACGAAATGGGCACTAAAGGTTGCTATCTTGGCGAGATCGATGAACAAACTAAGAAGACAAGCATTGAGTTTAAACAAACTAGTCCAATTATTTGGCAAGCTGTCGAAATCAATTTGGAAGGTGAAATCGATAAAGCTGGTTTGCAGACAAAAATCATTGAAGTCCTTAATCAAATTAAGCAAAAGACTTACTTTAGTTTAACCATCAAGGGTGCACAATATTTGACTGAAGAAGAGCGAGAACTGACTGCAGATACTGATTTTTGGCAGACAATCTCGCAAAATTTGCCATTTGCTTCTCAGCTAGTTGACGTTCGTTATGAAACCAATACCAGTTTGGAATTAAATGAGAATGATCAAAAGGCCTTTGAAAAAGCCAAGGCGGAAATTTTTGATGTAGATGAGTTCAATCAAATCGTAAATGACTGGAAGAAAAAAGATCCAGAAGCAGCTGCACTAGCAGAAGATCCTAAATTTATTGAGGCTGTTAAGCAATTAACCGAAGTAAAGCTAATGAGTAAATTGAAAGGAATTAAAGATGAGACTGAAACAAATTAAAATGATCAATTTTGGCCAGTTTTCTGACAAGTCTTTTGATTTACCTAGCAAAGAAATAAACGTCTTCTTTGGTGCTAATGAGGCGGGAAAGAGTACGACGGTAGCTTTTATTAAGCAGATCATGTTTGGCTTTCATTTGCGCAGTAATTCGTCTCCGTTTTTTGAAGATTATACGCCGTTAGCTCATGTGAGTCCGATGGGTGGCAGTCTTGTCTTTGAAGCGGACGATGGCGAATATGAATTAGAGCGCTTGTATGCCAAAGGCGATAAGACTAAGCGTGGTATTTTTACCGTTAAAAAAGATGGGCAAGTAGTGCCCGAGAGTCTCTTTTTCGATCAAATTCAAAAAATCGATGGTTCGTTTTATGCCGACAGCTTTATCTTTAATCAAGAAATGCTGGGTCAGGTAAGCAGCTTGAGTCAAGAAGACTTGCTTGAACGTATTTATTACTTGGGTGCAGCCAATAGTGGTAAATTGCTTGAAATGCGTGATGGCTTTGAAAAAGAAGCTGGCAAGTTGTTTAAGAAGACGGGTAAAAAGCCAGAAGTAAATCGTCTGCTTAAGCAAATGGAAGACGATCGTGACAATCTGGCTCAAACGCAAGCAGAGTTTGGTGATTATGAAGAACTTGATCGTGATTTAACTGCTAAAAGTGACGAGTTAAAGAGTAAGCAACAAGCTTTAGAAAAGCTGAAAAAAAGGGCGCAAGAGTTGCGTGACCTGCAAAAAGAATTAGGCAATTACCAAACTTTGCTAGATTTGCAAAAGCAAGTTAAGGATATGCAGTTTGATAGTGAAAATTATCAAAAAGCGCAAGAGATCATGGCGCAAGGTCGCAATTTGCAAAAGACGATTAAGTCTTTGAAAGAGCAATTAGCTGATCTGGATGATAATAATCAGGCTGATTTGTCAGCTGGCAAAAAGCTTGTCCAACAAAAGCCGCAACTACTTCAATGGCAAGCAGAATACAAATCATGTTTGCAAAAAGCTGATGAACTCAAACAAGAAAAAGAACAAATTCTTGCTTTATCTCCTGATACCAAGCAAGTACTAGACTTGACGCCAGAGCAAATCAAACAGCTGCAAGCAGATTATTTAGCTTTGCCTAAACAAGAAAATCGAGTTGAAGCTGCTCCTAATTCCAATGATAAACTCTGGTATGTGATTGGTGCTGTCCTAGCAGTCCTTGGTTTGATCTTACTGGTTATGATGGGGACAGTTGGCGTGATCGCCTTAATTACCGGCCTAATCTTTCTTGGTGCAGGCTACGTTAAAGGCAATAACGCCAATAAACAAAATGCCGCTATTTTGGAAAAGCAAAAACTGGTCGCACAAAAGCGCCAGGGATTTGGGCAACAATATGGCTTGAATCCTGATAATTTGGATATTAATAATCTGGTGGCTAATGCCAACCAGTATCACTTAAAAGAAAACGCTGAGAAGGCAAATAATGAACAACTGAGCCAGATTAATCAAGAAGTCGCCCAATTAGCCGCAAACGTGCAAAATACGCTGAAAAAGCCAATTGAGGATGATTTTAGCTCCGTTTTAAGTGGAATTGATGAACTGGAAGAAAAGATTGACCACAGTCAAGAAATTGGTCAACGAAGAATGACGATTTCGTCTGCTTTAAAGCAAGACCAGCAAGATTTGAAAGAATTGGGTTTGCAACTTCAAACTTTGTTTGCTCAAGCTAATGTCAAAAATATGGCCGATTATGATGTTGTGTACAAAGATTCATTAGAGCAAGCCAAAATTAGGACGCAGGTTGAAGCACTTAAGAAGAGCTTAAACGATGATTTAACTCAATTGACAAAGACTAATCCAGCTGAATTAGAGCAGCAATTGCATGAATTGAATGATCAAATAGCTGCAGCTAATAATGAAGTCAGAGATTTACAACAACAAAACGCACAAGTACAGGTTAAGTTGAATAATTTGGCTGATTCAACTGCAGTATTTGAAGCGAGACAGGATTTGGCCAATACCGAAACTAATTTTGAAAGCAGTAGTAAGGAATATTTGGCTAACTTGCTTGCAGCTAAATGGATTGGTCGCTCACTTGATTTAGCTTCAAATGAACGTTTTCCAAAGATGCTCAAAGCAGCTAAAGAATATTTGGCTTTGCTTACAGGTGGACGTTACGTTGATCTTGAACTTGGCAAGAAATTAACGGTCATCAGAAAAGATGGTAAAAAGCGTGATGTTAAGTACTTGTCTCGCGGTACGGCTGAACAACTCTACTTTGCTTTAAAGTTAGCCTTTGTCGAACAAATTAAAGATGAAATCAACTTGCCAATCTTAATCGATGATTCATTTGCTAACTTTGATGATCACCGCATCAAGTATATTGAACAATTATTGAAGAAGATTAGTGAAAATAATCAAGTGCTGATTTTTACAGCGCAAGAAAACCTAGTTGAAAAATTAAGGATCCAGCCTTTAACTTTTACGAAAGGAAATCAAAATGCTTAAACGACTCTTAGATTATAATGACGGCGAAGAAATGGATATCGTCGTTTTGATTAAGAATTCGCAATTGCGACGGAATAAGAAAAATAAGCTCTTTTTAGCAATGCAATTTGGCGATGGATCAGGCGAGATTCGGGGCAACTTTTGGGATGCAACCAATCAAGATGCGGCTACCTTTAGTACAGGTACGATTGTAGAATTGAACGGTAAAAGAGAAGAATACCAAGGCCGTCCTCAAATTCGCATTTATAGTTTAAGGGTGGTTGGACCACGAGAAGGCTATGAGTTAGATCAATTCGTTAAGTCAGCTCCAGAACCGATTAATGATATGCATGCCGAAATTAATCAATTTGTTGATCAGATTCAAAATAAAACTTGGAAGACGATTGTCCAATATTTGTTAAAAAAGTGGGGTAGACGCTTCTTTGATTATCCCGCAGGAAAGAGTAACCACCATGCAGTGCGCGGTGGACTTGCTTTTCATACTTTGTCGATGCTTAAGGATGCGAAGGGTTTAGCTGATAATTATGAACAGATCAACCGCTCACTGCTTTATGCTGGATGCATCTTGCACGATATGGGCAAAGTGCTTGAACTAACAGGCCCAGCTGCAACGCAATACACTACCGAAGGCAATTTAGTTGGTCACTTGGTACTTATCGATGAACAAATTATGCTAGCTGCCCAAGACCTTAAGATTGACCTTGAATCAGAGGACTTGCTTTTACTTAGACATATGGTTTTGTCCCACCATGGCCGCTTTGAATATGGTTCACCTAAGTTGCCAGCTCTTCTGGAAGCAGAAATTTTGCACCGCATCGATGATATGGATGCCATGGTTTATGCAGTCACGAATGCTTTGCAGCATACTGGTAAAGGAATGTTTACTGAGCCACTGCTTAGTCAAGATGGCAGAAGATATTATCGTCCAAAATATGATCCAGCTTTAGATCATGCCAAGCATTTGGAATAAGAATAGACAAAAATAAGAGGTTAACTTCAAAAAGCTAACCTCTTGTTTTTTCGCTAATATTTACTAACTAAATATTTTTATTACTTAGTAGCACTAGTAGTTGAAACGTATGATGCTAATACGTCCTTCAAGTCGCTATCCTTGATTGAAACATCAGCACGCTTCAAAACAGTTGAGATAACGTCCTTCATAGTTGCTTGGTCTTGAGCCATTGATGCGTAAATTTCGTCATCGATAGCCTTCTTGTGATCAGCAAACTTACCCTTAGCTGGGTGGCTGATCATCTTAATTACGTGGTAACCAGATTGTGACTTAACTGGAGTTGAAGTTACTTCACCAGTCTTAAGCTTAAATGCAGCTGTCTTGAATGATGAGTCAAGAGTATTGTCAGTTGAGTCAAATGCAGGAAGCTTACCAGCCTTGTTCTTAGTAGCAGTATCAAGTGAGTACTTCTTAGCTAAGCTCTTGAAGCTCTTGCCATCTTTCAATTGTTTGATGATGCTTTGAGCAGTTGACTTCTTAGCAACCAAAATGTGTTGTACAGTTACCTTAGGTTGGTAGCTCTTCCAAGCTTGTTGTTCTTGCTTCTTTGAAATCTTCTTAATGTGCTTTAATGCTTGTTCAGAAAGAAGGTTAGTCTTTAAGTTTTCCTTGAAGCTTGAAGCAGTCATACCGTTTTGTTGTAAAACAGCACTAAATTGTGAGCCGTATTGCTTCTTGTAGTTGTTGTATTGCTTGTCAACTTTCTTTGATGAAACGTACTTGCCGTATTGTTGTTCCAAAGCACGGTTGATAATCATGTTAGCCAAAGTTGATTTACCAGCTTGTGACTTCTTCATTTCATCGTAATATTGTTGTTGAGTAATCTTACCACCCTTGTAGGAAGCAACAGTAGAATTACTACCACCGTTAGAACAAGCAGCAGTTGATAATGCAACACCAGCTACAGCTACGACTGCAGCAATTTTTTTCATATAACTCTTCATATAATTAAATCTCCACATCCTTAAATAAGTAACTGTCAACTAATATACCATAAAAATGACTAAATCGTTTTTAAATAGCGAATATTCACAGAAAAATTAAATTTTCTTTGATTTTTCTTAGTCCTTTTCGTCATCTTGAGTGTCTGAACTAGTAAATGAGTTCAAATCTTGGTTAACCTCTTCGCCTTTTTGCTTCATGCGATCAACTGTAGGTTGAATATGTCTAGAATATTTTTCAACATCATCACTGATATCGCTAATAGTGCGTTGTGCTGCAGGCAATTGTTCGCTTAATTCACGACTAGCTTGCTTGGCATTTTGCAATGCAGTAGCAAAACGATTGCTTTCGTGTTTTAAGGCATCAAATTCAACTTTCAATGGTTTGCCAGGACGATTGCCATCGCTGTCCTTCATGCATGAAAAAACAAAGCCAAAAGTAGCGCCAAAAACTGTTCCTAATAAAAAGCGTTTCATTTGTTTACTCCTTAAAATTGGGCTTTAATCTTATCAGCAACTTCGTTGTATTTTGCTTCGTCGTATTTGTCAGCGTTGTTGCGAGTCATGAGCTTCAAACCATCGCCTTCAAAACGAGGGATAAAGTGAATGTGTGAATGCATAACTACTTGGTTAGCAGACTTACCGTTGTTAGTGGTGATGTTCATACCTGTAACGTTAGGGAAGGCCTTCTTGATTGCATTGGCAATTTCAGGAATGTATTGCAAGTATTGTTGTGCATCTTCTTTGGTGTAGTCAAACAAGTTAACGATATGCTTCTTTGGCACCATTAAAGTATGACCTGGGTTTACTTGTGAGATATCCAAGAAAGCCTTAACGTCGTCGTTTTCAAAAACGGTGTAACTAGGAATCTCACCGCGAATAATTTTACAGAATAAACAATCATCTACTAATTTTTCCATAATATATACCTCTTGTGTTTGAACTTTAGTTTCTTATTAAGTTCATGCTATCATACTATATGTAGAAATTCAGTAAAGAAAGATAGGAAAAATGACATTAAAAATTGAACATTTAACTGGAGGCTACACAGGTGTCCCGGTTATTAAAGATATAAATTTAGAAATTAAACCAGGTGAAGCGCTGGGCTTAATTGGTTTAAATGGGGCCGGTAAATCAACCACAATTAAGCATATTTTAGGTTTGCTTAGACCGCAAAAAGGTAAGATCACTTTAAACGACGTAGTTTTGACGCAACAACCAACGAAGTTTAAGCGTGAAGTGGCTTATATTCCTGAAACACCAATTTTGTATCCAGAATTGACATTAAAAGAGCATTTGGAATTGACCATGCTTAGCTACAAATTGGATGAAAAGAAGGCTTGGGAAAGAGCACATGAACTGCTTAAGATGTTTAGACTTGATGACAAGCTGGAATGGTTGCCAATCCACTTTTCAAAAGGGATGCGCCAAAAGGTAATGATCGTTTCTGCTTTTTTAGCAGATACAAGTTTGCTCGTGATCGATGAGCCATTTACAGGACTTGATCCTTTAGCCGTTGCTAACTTAATTGATTTAATTAAAAAGGCAATTGCTAACGGCAAAATGGTGCTCATGACTACTCACGTTTTAGCCGATGCACAACAAGCCATTTCAAATTATGCTGTTTTAAACAACGGTACGATTGAAATTATCGGTAGTTTACAAGACATTCGTGAACACTACGGCTTAAAGCCTGATGATCCATTTGACAAGTTGTACTTGGCTTTGAATAGAGAGGATCATGGCAATGCGTGAGTTAGCTAAAAAGAGATTGAATGAAAATCTCAAGCAATCGGTTAAGTATTTAACGCTTGTTTTTAATGACTTCTTTATTTTGGCTTTGATCTTTTTAGTTGGTGCATTGATGTTCTGGTATGCCGAAGCAATGAAAACTATGCCAACTAATTTGTGGTTTTATAAGCCACTGACAGGATTCATTTTATGGCTGCCTCTTTTAACGGGACGATTCGTTACTTTGATTAAAGAAGCAGATATGCAGTTCCTGTTTACACAAGATGAGCAGATGGATGAATATTTGAAGCCTATGCACAGATATAGCTTGGTTTTACCATTCATTTTAGAAATCTTGCTTGCAGGTATTGTCTTCCCATTCGCTACAGTTAAAGCAGGCATTAGTGTTTGGAACTATATCTTGTTGGTGCTTGCCATGCTCTTTATCAAAGATACGGAACTAGAGATTGAAAAAAGCAATCTATATTTTGGCAAAAAGCTAAGTTTTGGACTAGTTAGTTTAGTTGCCTTGCTTATTGCAATTCTTTCCGCTTATTATCCAATGGTAGGTTTGGCTTTAGGTGTAGTTGGAACTATCTTATTTGCGCCTAACTTTAAGCCATCGTTTGGCGATAAGATGAATAAAAAGCTGCTCTTTGACTGGCGCTATGCTGCAGAAAGCGAAAAGGCTAGAAAAGACCGTGTTTATTCAGTCTTCAGCATGTTTACCGATGTCGAAGAAAAGCAAGTAAGCATCAAGCGAAGAAAGTACTTGGACTTCCTTTTGCCTAAGTCAATTGCTAAAGAAAATCCTAACTTGTTCTTATACAGAAGATCACTACTTAGAAATCCAGAGTATTTGAACTTGCTGGTTAGAATGACCGTCTTCGCAATTTTGATTTCATGGTTAGTGCAAGATTGGCGCTGGGCGCTTGGCTTATCATGCTTGGTGATCTTCTTGACTGTTTACCAATTATTGCCAATGGCAACCGAATTCGACCGTAACTTTATGTATCGTGTTTACCCAATTGAACGTCAAGATCGTGGCAAGGACTTGGTCAAAGTATTAACTTTAGGCTTGCTGATTCAATGGGTATTAATCAGTATTTTCTGGTTATTGTTATTGTCAATTAATGTAAACTTATTTGAAGCAATTGGTATTTTACTCGTGTTTACCGCATTGGTAGTTGCCACTTACTTGCCAAATCGCGTTAGAAAAATGAATCAAAAGAACTTTGGAATTAGATAGGGAATAGAGAAATGAGATTAAGAAATAAACCTTGGGCTGTAAAGCTTGTTAATGATCATCCTGAAAGTGTGTTGCAAAACCCAGATCCTGATAAGAAGATTGATTGGGCTGAACGTTTTGGCAATGATCATCCAATTGAAATTGAAGTAGGATCAGGTAAGGGTCACTTTATTACTACCTTGGCTGAAATGCATCCCGACAAAAACTACGTTGCTTTAGAATTGCAAACTACTGCAGCTGGTATTATCTTGCGAACTAAGCTTGAAAAGGGTTTGGATAACTTGCAAATTTTGCGTGGGGATGCGGCCGATATTAACAGCTTTTTTGGCAAGAATACCACTGACGTAATCTACTTGAACTTTAGTGATCCATGGCCAAAGGCTCGTCATGAAAAGCGTCGTTTAACTTATAAGAGCTTTTTAAGTAAGTATGAAGAAGTGTTGAAGCCAGAAGGTCATATCGAATTTAAAACTGATAATTCAGGCTTGTTCGCTTATTCTGTGCAAAGTATGAATAATTACGGAATGTTCTTCGATTTTGTGAGTGTTGATTTACACCATGAAAAGCCAGAAATCGTTGAAAAGAACATTGAAACTGAATATGAGCATAAATTTGCGGCAAAGGGCAATCCGATTTATGCATTGCATGCTCATTTTGAAACCAAGTAGTTTGCAAAAAGCCAGCATTTTTGTATAATACTTGTAAAAAGTAAGAAAGAATAGAGGCATAAAAAATGGAAGAAATTAAAGCATTAACTGAAGACAAGTTACAAGAAATTACTAAGTCTGGTCGCGTTGTTTTGGAATTTTCAGCAGCATGGTGCCCAGACTGCCGCTTCCTTGATCCATTTTTGCCAGAAATTGAAAAGGATTTTTCAGAAGCTAAATTTTACAAAATTGACCGTGATGACTCAATTGACGTTGCAAAAAAATTAATGATTATGGGAATTCCTTCATTTGTTGTCTACCAAGATGGCAAAGAAATTGGTAGACTAGTAAATAAGGACCGTAAAACTAAAGATGAAGTAGAAAAATTTTTGCGATCACTTGACTAAAAGAGGAGATTTAAAAAGCATGATTACTAGTACTAATAAAGAAGCTTATCCTAACACTTTGATCGTTATCTTGGGTCATGATGAAGGACGCAGCTCATTTGAAGAAAAAGAAGACGTTACTCGCGTAACCAACGATGAAGGTAAGACTATTGGTTATAACTTCTTCAACGTTGATAAGTTGATTGACTTTGACAAATTGCCAAATGGTCCAGTTAAGCTTTCAGATGATGAACTTGAAGCTCTTAACAAGAAGCTTGCTGAAGCAGGCTTTGACGACAAGTTAGCATACGGCAAGCCAACTCTTGTTTACGGCTATGTTAAGACTTGTGAAAAGCACCCTGACTCAGACCACCTTCACGTAACTACTGTTGAAGTTGGTAACGGTGAAGAACACCAAATCGTTTGTGGTGCTCCTAACATTGCTCAAGGTCAAAAGGTTGTTGTTGCACTTCCAGGTACTTTGATGCCGAATGGTCAACAAATTTGGCCAGGTGAATTACGTGGCGTTGATTCATACGGCATGATTTGTTCAGCTAGAGAACTTGGTTTGCCACACGCACCTCAAAAGCGTGGTATCATGGTTGTTCCTGACAACTTTGAAGTTGGTGCAGAATTTGAACCAACTAAGTGTGACGAATTGATCGCTAGTGGTGAAATCACTTTATAATTTGAAAAGGCATTAGGCTGCTAAATAGTAGTCTGATGCTTTTTTTGATACGTTTTTAAAAAAAGTACGTTTTGCTAAACCTTTTTGTAAAAGCAACTACAATAAGAGTTGAAGAAGGCGTTTTTTATGACAAAGAAATATGAAAAAGAAGTCAAAGAAGCAGAAAGCGTATTAGAAGATAAGAATTTAACTGACAGTGAAATCTCACAAGAGTTAATTGATAAAGATAATCCGACCGAAAATGTTAAACCATCTGAAATTGATTTCTTACGTAAAAAGCCAGATCTAGCAACTCAAATTGATTTTACATTGTTAGGTGACCTTGCTGGATTGTCCAAGGAAGCTAAAGAAGAAGCAGCAGTTGCTGTAGCTAAATAAAGTTAAATAGAAGATATTGTAATAGGTCAATATAGATAAAAGAAACGTTGAGAAAAAATCTCAACGCTTTTTTTGCCGTAAATCAAATTCCATCTTGAAATAACTAATCAAGGTATAATGAAACTGTAAAAGTTATTGAAGCAAAGCCACAAGGGAGTGGAGAAAATGAAACTCAATAATAAAATTTTATCTAGTGCAGCGGCTGTTTTAGCAGCAGTTTCTTTAGGTTTAATAACTTCTCAAACAGTTAATGCACAAAGCATTACTTTACATAAAGGCTACGATAAAACTGCAACGCCTTATATTAGACAAAAGGGCGAATTTATCCATGCAAATAAGAGTATCAAGATTAAGAATTATAAATTCTATGGTCAACCTACTTTAACTAAGGGTGACAAAGTGGTTTATGCTAGTGCCACAACACCACGTCTTATTAACCAAGAACCTTATTACTATATCGGCAATGGTGGATATGTCAAACAAAATAATGCGTATGTAATGAAGGGCGATACATATGTACTTACTAGAAATTCATATGTCTACGATAAAAATGGTAAGAGACTGAAGACCTACCGTGGCAAGCGTGCTTACTTGCCATATAACACTAAGATTAAGTCTCCAAACGGTGAGGAATACTACCGTAAGCCTTATACTTACTACAACATTGGCAAGAACATCTATATTCAAAGTGACCAAATTGCTAAATTAAATGGCAAGGGAGTTTTATTCGTTTCTCAAAATAGTTCCGTTTATAATTCTCGCGGTCAACGTCAAAGACAAGTAATTAAAGCAGGTCGATTAGTACCATATGCTGGTAAAGTTCAGGACAAAGGTGGCCAATATTTCTATGTGGCTAATAACAAGAACCATACTGTTCGTTCACTTAAAAGCTACAAGATTAAGGGCAACTATTACTTCAGAATTGGTAAGAATCAGTACATCAAGGCTAACAACGTAAATGCCATTAATGGTAATGCTCTTTATACCAAAGGTCCTATCAAGGTTAAGATTGTTGCCGATACACTTGCTTACAATCAAGACTTCCAACAAATCAATAAGCTGTACAAGAAAGGACAAACTGTAACAGCCGATATGGTGGTTCAAACCGGTATGGGAGACTATACTGCTTCTTACTATCGTGTAAAGGACGGTAAGAATCCAGTTTATATTGACACTGGCTTATATGAAGAAAGCAGTCCAGACGTTCCTTATGTTTGGAGTGGTGATAGAGGTCCAACTTTGGCTAAACAATATCTTAGCGGCGAAGATGTGTACAACATGCGCTATAGCGTAGCTGACTTCAAGATAGGTCAAACTGCTTTCTACAACGTCAACGGTGAAAAGGTTGATACTAAATTTGACGGTGATGAGTTGGCCGTTAACCAAAAACTTTATTTGTGGGATGCCAAGGAAAACAAAGCTGAATTGTACTACCATGTTCAAAACTCATTGGTTTACAAATCAGGTGCAGAAGACGATCGTCAAAATACTGCCTACAGCAATCTCTATGTAAAAGCTAGTGATGTAGCACGCAGTGGTAGAAAGCTTAAGACCAGCAACACAGAAGCTGAAGCCAAAGCAAATAGTGCATTAGCAACTGCTAGTGAAAAGACTTCACTTACCAATGCAATTTCTGATGAAAGTACTGTTAAGGCATCCGATAAGTATCGTCTAGACAACTGGGTAAATCGTAGCTTGTACGACCAAGCCATAGAAAATGCGAAGACTGTTGCAGCGGATAAAGATGCAACTAAGGCTGCAGTTAACGAAGCTTTATGGCAAGTTAATTTTGCTAAGAAAAATTTGAAGGGTGCAAAAGTCAAAGTAAAAGACATCAACAACTTAACGCCTCTAGAAGCACAACAAGTCTTGAATTTAATGCGTCAAGCCTACAATAGTGACAAAAATTATCCAATGGTCGAGGTATATCAAAAGTGGGCACACAAGCCAGGCTATTATCCAGCAGAAGGTTGGAAAGGTAACCAAAAGACAAGATATTACTTAATCCCAAGCAGCGGGGCTAAAAAAGTACTTCTAAAGTTCTCTGATTTTGCTACGGAAAAATGAAATAATGTTAGAATAAAAGACGAGTATTTTTAACATTATGGAGAGTTAAATATGTTAGATAAAAACAAACAAATTTGGTTTATTGGTATTAAAGGAACCGGTATGGCTTCCTTAGCACTACTTCTTCACGACTTAGGCTACAACGTTGCCGGTAGTGATATTGAAAAGTACACCTTCACTCAAGTTCCACTTGAAAAAGCTGGTATTGAAGTTAAGGACTTTGACCCAAGCAACATCAAGAGTAACGATGAACAAGTAATCGTTAAGGGTAACGCCTTCAAGGAAGATAACCCAGAAGTTAAGGCATGTCTTGATAAAGGCGTTAAGTGGCAAAGCTACCCAGATACTGTTGAAGAAATCGTGCAAATGCATACTTCAATCGGTATTTCAGGTACTCACGGCAAGACTTCAACCACTAGTCTTTTGTCACACGTTTTAGGTGAAGTTGCACCAACTACTTACTTAATTGGTGACGGTCGTGGTAAGGGTGTTCCAGACTCACGCTTCTTCGTTTACGAAGCTGATGAATACCGTCGTCACTTCTTGGCATATCACCCAGATTACCAAATTATGACTAACATCGACTTTGACCACCCAGACTACTTCAAGGATCAAGACGATTACACCAGCGCATTCCAATCAGCAGCTGATCAAACTAAGAAGGCATTGTTCGTATGGGGCGATGACAAGCGTCTTCAAAGCATTAAGACTGATATTCCTAAGTACACTTACGGCTTTAACGATACTGATGACTTCCAAGCTACTGATATTAAGAAGTCAACTACTGGTTCTAAGTTCCACGTTTTAGCTCATGGCAAGGATCTTGGCGAATTTGAAATTCACTTATTTGGTGACCACAGTATCTTGAACTCAACTGCTGTTATTGCGGTTGCCTACACTGAAAAGGTACCAATGGATGATATCCGTGATGGTCTTCTTACCTTTAAGGGTGCTAAGCGTAGATTTAGTGAAAAAGACTTTGGCGACATTGCAGTTATTGATGACTATGCTCACCACCCAACTGAAATGCGTGCAACTATCCAAGCTGCCCGTCAAAAGTTCCCAGACAAGAAGTTGGTTGTCGTCTTCCAACCACACACTTTCTCAAGAACTAAGAAGTATCAAAAAGACTTCGAAGAAATTTTACGTGGTGTAGACAAGGCTTATGTAACTCCAATTTATGCTTCAGCTCGTGAAGCTAATGGTGATATTTCAAGTGAAGACTTGGTTAAGAATATCCCAGGTTCAGAAGTTATTGACTTAGATAATATTGCTGATTTAACTAAGAATAAGAATTCTGTCATCGTATTTATGGGTGCCGGCGATATTCCTAAGTATGAAGACGCTTTTGAAAAATTGCTTTAATTGAAAGATAAGCATGAAAAAAACTGTTCTCAATAAGAGAGCAGTTTTTATTTTGGCTAATCTTTGATTTTATCCTTGAGATCCAGACTCTTTTCGTAAATGAAGTAACCGATGATGCAGGTGATGATATCACTGGCTGCTTGAGCCCAAACGATACCGTGGTAGCCAAATGTGACTTTTAGAATTTCTAATGCGATAAAGTAGACAACGCCTTGGCGAGTAATTGCCATGATAAACGCTGCCCATGCATTACCAACTGATTGGAAGACGGTAGTGTAAACTAAAATGATACCAACGATTGGTGTGGTAATAATAGTGGCAATTAACATATAACTACCAGCGTTGACGATATCTGGTTGATTCATAAATAGAGCGGTGACTGGACGAGCAAATAAAATTAATAATCCGCCTGAAATTACAGCATAAACAACTTGCACAAGAATATCGAAGTTTAGAATTTTCTTTAATCGTTTCCAGTTTTTAGCACCATAGTTGTAACCAATTAAAGGTTGTGAACCAAAGGCAAAACCAACGATTACCAAGATAACGATACTGTAAATCTTTTGGGTGATTCCCATTGCGGCAACTTTGTTTGCACCGTATAGAGCTAAAGATGAGTTAAGAAGTGCCATGCCAAAGCTTTGAGCGAAGTTGGTGATTGAACCGGGGATGCCGATTGCTACGATATCTTTGATTGTTTTGCCGCTAATTTCGCTATATTTTAGCTTTAATTTGATGTAGTCAGTTTTGTATAAAACGTAGTAAATGAGAATAGCATCAGTGACTAGATAACCTGTAACGTTGGCAATCCCAACACCGATTGCACCCATTTTGAAAACAAACAAGAAAATAGGATCAAGGATGATAGCTAAAATGGTTCCCGTCATTGTAGCAACCATTGCTTGGGTAGCTAAACCTTCTGTTCTGATTAAGTTCTGCGGAATGATTGAGAAGATAATTGGCGCAGCACCAATTGATATTACACGATAAAAATCGGCAGCATCTTGATAGGTGGCAGCTTTTGCTCCTAAAAGATGAAGGATCGGATTTTCCAAAATTAGTAAAATGGCTGTTAGTATTAAACCAGTAACAAATCCACCGATCATACAAAAACTGCTTACACGTTTACTTAATTGATAATTTCTTTCACCGAATAGCCGTGAAATTAGTGAAGATCCACCGAGCCCAAAAATGTCAGAAACAGCGATTAAAAAAGTAAAAAGTGGAGCACCAATCGTAATTCCTGCTACTAGATTTGTATCACCCGTTTTGGCAACAAACATCGTGTCTGCCAAGTTGTAGATCATGGTAGTGATCATCCCTAAGACGACCGGTAATGCTAGCTTAAAGTAGACCTTTTTAATCGGCGCTTTAGCAAATAATTCATCCATAAATTTTCTCCCACATTGAAAAAAACGACCTAGAAAGATACTTTGAGGTAAACCTCACGATTCTAGGTCGCTACGTTATATCATTTATTTAATTTTAGCATATTGTGTTAATTTGCGAGGTGATTATCTAAATTAAAGTTACCTTGAAATTCATCAGTAGTGCTTTCTTGATCCATACCATATTCGGCATCGTCGCCCCAGTAAATGTATTGTGCGTTTTTACCTTTGGTGCCAGCAATTCTGAAGTAAAGACCAGCTTCATCACCTTCACCAGTGGTCTTGGTGGCATCTACCTTAACTTTTTGACCAATCTTGAGCAACTTGCTGGTTGACTTAAGCTTATTATTCAAAACATGGATTTTGTTTAAAATAGTGGCGGTAGTAGTACCAGAAGCTTGGTAAAGGGTGTTGCCGTTGACAAAGCCAACATTTGAAGCATAGATATAAGCGCCATTACCTAAGGCGTAGAATGGCTTGCCCTTGATAGTGGTTGTGTTCAAACTTCTCTTTTTAGATCCGCTAAGATTTGAGAAGTAGTAAAATACGTCATTCTTAGTTGTGGCGTGGGTTTTAGCTGGTGTTTTAACTAACATATATTTAGGGATGAGTGACAAACCATTGAAAGTAGTGCGGTGACCGTTTTTATCATAAATGCGAGAGTTGGAACTCAAGATTAAAACATTTTGTCCATCCATTGAGCTAACATTCAAAGATTTGATGTAGCGTTTTTTACCGATGTTAACGTAAGAAGCGGTAGTGTAGTGGTAGTTCTTAGAAGTTTTTGCATCTACTTTTTTACCTTGGATCAGGATAGGCTTACCATAATATTTAAAACTTGAGCCTGATTTAATCGTTGAAGCAACAGTCATCTTCTTGCCATTGATTTTTTGGGTAGTGGTAGTGGCATTGCCTTTGCTGTTGAAGACTTGAACTGTGCCGTTAAAGGATTTCTTGAGAGTAACTTTACCTTTTTGTGATTGCGTAGCTGCTTGAACTGTGTGAACAGGTTGATTGATAATAGCAGCTGCTGGTGCAACACTGATTAATAAAGCTGCTGCGATAGTTGCTAATTTTTTAGTAGTCATATTTTGTCTCCTTTGTAATAATCCCTTAAGTTGATTTTAGCACTTATGAGACTATAAAAATAACCTCGAAACTCAAACGTTTTCGGGGTTATTTGCTTTTATTCACTTAAGTACTTAGGATCAATAAATTTATTGATCACGTTGTTAACCTTCTTTGAATTATCGTACTTGCGGATAATGTTCAAGAAGTCTTGTGTAGTTGCTTGCTTCAAGTAGTAAGTTTGATAGTAATCGTGTAAAGCATCGAAGAACTTGTTTTCGCCCATGGCAACCTTTAAAACAGCAGGGAAGTCCATCCCAAGTTCGTAAGCCATGTCTTCAGTGTCAACGCCCTTTGGTGGATTATTAACAGGGTAGTTGATGTAGTTGGCCTTTTTATTCTTATTAATGAATTGGTTAGCATTTTCTTTTAAGATCTTGTTAGCACGCTTGACGTTCTTACGAGTGTAGAACTTGCTGTGCATCAGTTTAGCACAGTAGGCCTTACTCTTAGTGTAGGTCAAATCGTAAACGCCATTTTCAAGGAGGTTGGTAAGACCTTCGTCAAGCCAAGGTTCCATGTATTCGTCGCTGCCGACAGTGCCGTAGAACCATTGGTGACCAACTTCGTGAGAAACATCTTCAGTTAATTCATTATATCTATCAAGTGGCTGCTTCTTTTGTAAAAAGCCGCTGGCATCGATCATGATCAAGCCAGGATATTCCATCCCACCGGTATCTTTGCCAAGCAAGCCTTCAGTAATATCGATTTCTTTGTAAGGATATTTGCCGATCTTTTTGGTAAAAATGTGGAAACTGTCTTGGGCAGTCATCAAAGCAAGCTTGTTGTATTGCTTGCTGTTTTTGCTTGCAAGGTAGTAGTCGTTGATTCTTACGCCGTTTGCATAAGCGTGGTCAACCTTGAACTTGTTGGAAGCAGCGATTGCGACCTCACGCATGTTGTTGGCGGTAATTGTAGTTTTGCCATTCTTGGTTGTGCTTTGACCAGAAGCGGCAACTTTGTAGCTCTTTGGTGCGAAAAAGCTAACGTGGAAATTGCTTACAGCACTGTTGCGGTTTTCACCAGCATCGTAGTATGGGTGATAATTCCACTTACCGTTGCGATAATCGCTTAAGTATGGGAAACAGAATGACAGGTTATAAACTTTACCGCCGTTGATATTTTGGTAGCCAAAACGATCTTGTCTCTTAGGCACGCCGGTAACTACGTTAACAGTTAAATCAGTAGATTCACCTGTATTTAGACTTTTGTTAACAAATAAATTGCTCTTGTCTTTACCGGTAGTGTAAGAAAGCTTTTGACCATCTGATGAAATGCTTTTAACTGAAGTTGTCGCATTTCTTGTAGCCTTAAAATGCTTGTGGTCGTATTTCAACACGCCGCTAGCAATATTTCTAACCAATAAATTTTTAACAGGTTCATTGCCGTTATTAACAACGTGCATGGTAACTTTTTCTGTTAATTGATTCTTGCGAGTGTTCAACTTCACGGTCATGTTGTAATTTGTTGCCTTGATCGTAGGATCAGCCGCAGCTTGAACTTTTGAGTTGAAGTTAAATAATGCCGCAATGGTTACTGCACTCGACAATAAAAGTGTTGTTCTTCTTTTCATAATTTTCCCTCCAAGAAAAATTTACTCTAATTATTGGAAATTATCGGCATAAAGTCAATCTATTTTTTGATGATAGGATATAATTTATGTATAAGTGAAAATGAATAGATATAAAGAAAGAAGATAAATAAGAATGGTTAAAAGTATTACACCTCATTTGGTTTATCGCTTGAATGGGATGCACCATGTTGTAGCGCAAGTTGGTGTAGTAAATGGTGATCATGTTTTTGCCTTGCAACTTCTTCACAGTGCACATGATGTGTTGGTTTATAGAAAACATGAAGGTTTAACCAAGAACATCGATTATACTGATCCACACTTAGTAATGATGGGCTTTGGCCACACGCAAACCTGGGTACCAGCTAATGACAAGGATGAATATTTCGTAGGTGCTAAACCAAATTCAGGCAACTGGACTACTCAAATTGCACGAGTAAAGTACCCAAGACTTTTACCAGAAAGATATACTTCAAATACACAACTTCCACGTTTGTCACACTTGAATCACGTAACCGACGTTCCTTATGATGGTCATGATCACTTGCACAGAGTAGAAGCTTCAGTTTCACCAAATGGCAAGTACTTCATGATTGCTTCAATTTGGGATGATGGTTCAGGTCACTTTGGTTTGTTTGACTTAAATGAAGTAAACCAAAAGTTGAATGAAAATGGCATTAAGAACACGCCAATCACTGATTTACATTGCTTGAGTGCTTTCCACATCGACAACTTCGATAATCCAAGTGTTGCTCCAGATGAAGAAATGCCACAAATGATTGATTCAGTTCAAGGCTATGCTATTGATGATGACAAGAATATCTATATTTCTAACCAATTGTCACCAAAGATTAACCATGAAACTGGTGAAGTAACTACTTGGTCACGTAAGATTGTCAAGTTCCCATGGGGTGAAACAAACAGTGATAACTGGCAAGTAGCTATGGTTGATGGTATTGATTTACCAGATCGTTACAGTGAAATGGAAAGTATCCATGTTAATGCCGCAAATGATATTTACTTAACTGTGGCTTACCACCAAAAGTACATTAAGGGTGGAGAATATAAGTTAAGAACTTTGGAAAACCAAATTTTCCATATTACTGATTTGTAGAATAATAAAAATTTAACCAAGTAAAAAAGTGCTGATGTGTCTTTGCTTATGAAGACTATCAGCACTTTTTATTCATATTAATCAGTAATTCTTTCTTTACCAACAGCACGTTGTTCGGAAGGATTATAATCTAACTCTTCAATTTCTTGTCTTTTTTCTTTGTTATTGATTTGAGGAAGAGTATCCCAAAAGTTAGACTTGTTTTCTTAATCTTTGAATTTCTGTTAGTTTTCATTGTTGTTTCCTTCATTTTCACTTTCTATAAATATAAGTATACTCTGAAAACCAAACCTATTTTTAGCTATTAAGATCGATTAATTCAAAATGGCAAAAATATATGCAATTTATATGCAAACGATATATAATAGTATCAAATTCAGAAAGGAGTAAAAATTATGGCAGAAAAAACAACAGGACTTTATGTCAGAATGAATCCAGAAAAGAAGGAAAAGGCAGAAGCTATTCTGAAAAAGCTGGGGTTAAATTCAGCTACGGCAATTAACATGTTCTATGATCAGATTATTCTTCATAATGGTATTCCTTTCAGAGTAGAGATTCCAAATGCATGGGATAATTTGGATCAAATGAATAAATATGAATACGCCAAACTGCTTGACGAGCGCCTGAACACATTGACCGGAAGGGAAGATTTACTTGGAGATATCGCCAAGAGGCTTGATGCGGAAAAGAATGAAAAGAAAGACAACTAAGTTTTGAGGTAAAAATTATGATAGCAAGAATTATTATTGGCATTATTGTTGTTTTAGTTATTGTGTATGTTTGTTGTGGTTTTAGAATCGTTCCACAAAATAATGAAGGTTTGGTTGAAACCTTGGGTAAGTATTCTAAGACAGTAAAAGCTGGATTTATCTTTGTCTGGCCACTTTTCCAAAGAATTCGCAAAGTTCCATTAGCACTTCAACCACTTGAAATTTCTAAGTACTCAATTATTACCAAAGATAACGCTGAAATTTCTACTAGTTTAACTTTGAACTACTTGGTCACTGATTCATACCGTTACTTCTACAACAACACCGACTCAGTTGAATCAATGGTGCAATTAATCCGTGGTCACTTGCGTGACATTATTGGTCGTATGGATTTGAACGCAGCCCTTGGCTCAACTAAGGAAATTAACGATCAACTTTTCACTGCAACTGGTGACCTGACTGATATCTACGGTATCAAGGTCGTTCGTGTCAACGTTGATGAACTTTTACCAAGTGCTGAAATTCAACGTGCCATGGACAAACAACTTACTGCCGACCGTGAAAAGACTGCCGCAATTGCTAAGGCCGAAGGTGAAGCTCGTACCATTGAAATGACCACTAAGGCTAAGAACGATGCTTTGGTTGCTACTGCTAAGGCCAAAGCTGAGGCAGTTAAGACGCAAGCTGATGCCGACGCTTACCGTGTACAAAAGATGCAAGAAGCTTTGTCAAAGGCTGGCGAAGGTTACTTCAGAAACCAAAGTTTGGACAGCTTTAACCAATTGGCTCAAGGCCCTAACAACTTGATCGTGGTTGGCAAGGATGAAATGACCGACTTGGGTAAGGTTCCTGCTTTGAAAAAGGTGTGGGATGCCAGCGACGATAAGAAATATGAATAAATAAAAATTAGCTCAATTCTCAAATGAGGATTGAGCTTTTTTCTAAGTAAAGTCAAGTACCATAAGGTATTTGACTTTTATTTTTGAATAAATAAAATATAGTTCGTAAAATATAGCTTTGCAAATCCTTATATAGTGATGTATTGTATTAATATAAAAATAAATAAGAACGATATTATAAGTATTAAGTAATATTGTACGGTATATGAAAGGAACAATCATGCCAACTGACATTGAAATTGCTGATGCAGCCAAAATGCAACCGATCACTGAAATTGCCCAAAAGTTAGGCTTGTCCAGTGATGATATTGAACAATATGGTCACTATAAAGCTAAGATCAACTTGCCTGTTAAGGAAATTGAAGGCAAGAAACACAAATTGATTTTGGTGACAGGTATTAACCCAACTTCTGCTGGTGAAGGAAAATCTACTGTTTTAGTTGGCTTGGGGGATGCGCTTAACCAATTAGGCCATCAAACTACCATTGCCATGCGTGAACCATCAATGGGACCAGTCTTTGGGATCAAAGGCGGTGCAACAGGTGGTGGCTATAGCCAAGTTGTCCCAATGGAAGACATTAATTTACACTTCACTGGTGACATGCATGCCTTAACTTCTGCTAACAACACCTTGGCGGCTCTAATCGATAACTACATTATGCGCGACAATGCTTTAGGACTTGATCCACGCAGAATCATTTGGAAGAGAGTCGAAGACGTTAACGATCGTGCTTTAAGAAACGTGGTTACTGGACTCGGTGGCATCATGCAAGGTGTTCCTCGAGAAACCGGCTTTGATATTACCGCTGCTTCAGAAATGATGGCCATTCTTTGCTTATCTGAGAGCTTGCACGATTTAAAGAAGAGAATTGGTCGTATCGTTGTTGGTTATACCTATGACAAGAAGCCTGTTACCGTTGATCAATTGGGCTTCACTGGTGCAATTACACTTTTATTGAAAGATGCTATTAAGCCTAACTTAGTTCAAACTTTGGATCACACTCCTGCTATTGTTCACGGCGGACCATTTGCCAACATTGCTCATGGCTGTAACTCAGTTTTAGCTACTCAAATCGCCTTAAAGACTTCTGATTACACAGTTACTGAATCAGGCTTTGGTGCAGATCTCGGTGCTGAAAGGTTCTTAGATATCAAGCGTCCAGTTTTAGGCAAGACGCCAAATGCCGTGGTAATTGTCGCAACTTGTCGTGCACTTAAGCTCAACGGTGGTGCCGATAAGAATAATTTGACTGAAGAAAATCTTCAAGCCTTGCAAAAAGGTATGGCAAACTTGCGCAGACACGTTAAAAACATGCAAAATTATGGTTTGCCAATCGTTGTTGCGATTAACCATTTCACTAGCGACACTGAAGCCGAAATCAAGACTATTCAAGATGCCGTTGCCGAAATGGGTGTAAAAGCAATTGAGGTTGATGCTTGGGCAAAAGGTGGAGAAGGTACGCAAGATTTAGCCAAAGAAGTTGTCGAACTTGCAGATCAACCTGCTGACTTCCATGAATTGTATAAGAGTACTGACTCGATTGAAGATAAATTAACTGCAGTTGCTACCAAGATTTATGGTGCTAAGCGTGTAGTTTTATCTAACAAGGCCAAAAAGCAAATTAAAACTTTTGATAAACAAGGCTGGAACACTTTGCCTGTATGTATTGCTAAAACACAATATTCATTTACTGATGATCAAACCAAGTTAGGTGCCCCAACCGATTTTGACTTCCATATTCGTGATCTTGTTCCTAAGCTTGGTGCAGGATTCATCGTTGCTTTGTCAGGTACCATGATGACCATGCCAGGTTTGGCTAAGCACCCAGCTGCAGAAAACATGGATATTGATGATAATGGTCAAATTACAGGACTATTCTAAAGGAGAAAAAATGGCTGAAGTAAGCGTAATTATGGGTAGTAAGTCAGATTGGTCAACGATGAAGCATGCTTGCGAAATCTTAGATCAATTTGGTGTTAGTTATGATAAGCACGTTATTTCTGCACACAGAATGCCAAAAGAAATGTATGATTTTGCCCAAAATGCTGAGAAAAATGGCACTAAAGTAATTATTGCGGGTGCCGGTATGGCAGCTCATTTGCCTGGCATGACTGCCGCAAATACCGTGATTCCAGTGATTGGTGTTCCCGGTCAAACTAAGGCATTAGGTGGCATGGATTCTCTTTTATCGATTGTTCAAATGCCAACCGGTATCCCTGTAGCTACCACTGCCATTGGTAATGCTGGTGCAAGCAACGCGGCACTTCTTGCACTAGAAATTTTGGGAATTAGTGACGAAAAAATAAGACAGCAATTGAAAGACTATCGCCAAAAGATGCATGATGAAGCAAAAGAAAGCAGTGCGGAACTTGATTGATCCAGATTTTATTGAACAAGGAAAGACTATTGGCATCATTGGAGGCGGACAACTAGGTCAAATGATGGCTTTGTCAGCCAAGTATGGTGGAATGAAAGTCATCACCTTGGATCCAACGCCAGACTGTCCTTGTGGTCAGGTGGCTGACAAGCAGATTGTGGCTGAATATTCAGACGTTAAGGCAATTGAAGAGCTGGCTAAAGAGAGCGACGTATTAACGTATGAATTTGAAAATGTCGACCTTCAAGCTTTAAAGGATGTTGCCGATAAAGTGAAAATTCCTCAGGGGACTAATCTGCTTTATATCACTAAACACCGACTGCGTGAAAAGAACTTCCTGCGTAGTGCCGGTTGTATGACTGCGCCATATTTGCCCGTTAAAAATATGTCGGATCTAAAAGAGGCGATTAAAAAGATCGGCTATAACTGTGTCCTTAAAACCTGTGAAGGTGGCTACGATGGCCACGGCCAAGAAGTTTTAAAGAGCGATGCCGATCTGAAAAATAATGCGCATATCAAAGAAATTTTAGCTACGGGAGACTGCATTCTTGAAGGCTGGGTGCCATTCAAAGTTGAAGCTTCTGTCATGGTCGCAAGAAATGCAAAAGGCGAAGTGACAGTTTTCCCAGTTAGTGAAAACTACAATGCCGATGAAATTTTGCATATTAGTATTGTGCCAGCACGTGTTTCAAAAGAAATTTATGCTAAAGCACAGGCTATTGCTAAGCAAATTGCAGAAGCAATTCATTTGCGCGGTATTTTGGGTGTGGAGCTATTTATTCTGGATAACGGTGATATTTATGTCAATGAACTAGCACCACGTCCGCATAATTCAGGTCACTATTCGATTGAAGCCTGCAATTTTGACCAGTTTGATATCCATGATCGTGCTATTTGCAATTGGCCGTTGCCTAAGATTAAGCTGTTGTCCAAAGTGGTAATGGTGAATGTTTTGGGTCAACATGTAGCCGGCGTAAGAAAAGTCATTCCTGAAAAGAGCAACTGGCATTTTCACTACTATGGCAAGGCCGAAATCCGTCATAATCGTAAAATGGGTCACGTTACAATTCTTACTGACGATATTGAAAAAACGTTGCAAGAAATTAATGACACCCATATTTGGAAAACAAAAGTAAATTAATCTTGTTTAAGCAGAGCTATTAAAGCTCTGTTTTTTATTTATCATTTTCACTAAAATACGAACAATACTTCGTGATAGTATTTTTAATACTCTATAATATATTGACATTATAAGCAATAGTTGTTAATATTGTTAGCATAAAGTGAACAAATTAGTATTTGCTCTTTAATAATATTCGTGTTTTTACCAAGGAGAAAAATAAAATGGCAAAGTTGTTGTATACCGGTAAAGTTAAGGAAATGTGGTCTACAGATGACCCAGAAGTTTTACGTGTGGTTTATACAGACCAGGCAACTGCCGGTAACGGCGAGAAGAAGGATGACTTTAAGAACAAAGCCTATTTAAACAACGAAATTTCAACTTTGATTTTTGAATACTTGTCCAAAAACGGAGTTCCAACTCATTTCATCAAGAAAATCTCAGACACTGAAGAATTAGTTAAAAAGTGCGACATGTTCCCACTTGAAGTTGTTACTAGAAATATTGCAGCTGGCCATTTCTCAAGTCGTTATGGCTTGGGCGAAGGTGAAAAATTCGATACGCCAGTTGAAGAATTATTCTACAAGAGTGATGAACTTGATGACCCAATTATGAACGAATCAGATGCAATCGCATTGCACGTTGCAACTGCAGAAGAACAAAAGAAAATCTGGGAATTGTCTCGTCAAGTTAACAAGCTTTTGATTCCACTTTTTGATAAAGCTGGAATGGAATTAGTCGACTTTAAGCTTGAATTTGGTAAAGATGCAGATGGAAATATCATCCTTGCAGATGAATTTTCACCAGATAACTGCCGTCTTTGGGATAAAAAGACCAAGAAGCATATGGATAAAGATGTCTACCGTAGAGACATCGGCGATTTAACCACTGTTTATGAACAAGACTTAGCCCGCATTCAAGAAGCACTTAAGGAGATCTAAATGACTACTGTCCGTATTTACGTAACCTACAAACCTTCAGTTTTTGATCCACAAGGAGCTGCAATCACCGATTCAGTTAATTCTCTTGGTCATGACGAAGTCAAAAAAATCGTTGTTGGTAAGTTCTTCGATGTAACTGTTGATGAAGATGACTTAGATAAAGTTAAGGCTGATGTGAAGGATATCGCTGAAGCGTTATTGGTTAACTTCAACATGGAAACTTACAAGATTAAAGTTTTGGAGGAAAATGCATGAAAATTGCAGTAGTAGTTTTTCCAGGCTCTAATTGCGATATCGACATGTACGAAGCCTTTCACACTGTTTGCAAAGCAGATGTCGAATACGTTTCTTACAAAGAAAAAAGCCTAGATGGCTTTGACGCAGTTGTTTTACCAGGTGGCTTTTCTTACGGCGACTACTTAAGAACTGGTGCAATCGCTCGTTTTTCAAATATCATCCCAGCCGTTAAAAAGATGGCAGATGAAGGAAAGTTAGTATTAGGTGTCTGCAATGGTTTCCAAATTTTAACAGAAATGGGACTTCTACCTGGAGCACTTAAGAAAAACGATAGTCTTCAATTCGTGTGCAAAACCGTAACGCTAGAAGTTGAAAATACACATACGCCATTTACCACCGAATATAAAGACAAGGAACTTATCCGTATTCCAATTGCTCACGGTGAAGGCAGCTATTACGCAGACGAAGATGTGCTTGAAGAATTAGAAAATAATCATCAAGTTGTCTTTAGATATCATGGTGAAAATCCTAACGGTAGTCTTCATGATATTGCTGGTATCTGTAACAAAGAAGGCAATGTCTTGGGCATGATGCCTCACCCTGAAAGAGCCGTTGAAGAAATTCTCGGCGGAACAGATGGATTGCCTTTATTTAAGTCACTTTTGAAAGCAGGAGTTCAAGCATGAAACAAGCGATGACACCAGAAGAAATCAAAGAAAAGAAACCTTACCTTGATTGGAGTTTATCAGAACGTGAATATGACTATATTTGCGATCATTTGCTTCATCGCTTGCCCAACTACACAGAAATCGGCTTGTTCTCCGCAATGTGGAGTGAACACTGTTCTTACAAAAAATCTAAGCCAGTTTTGAAGCTTTTCCCAACCAAGGGCAAGCGCGTTGTTCAAGGTCCAGGTGAAGGTGCTGGTGTAGTTGATATTGATGATGGTCAAGCAGTTGTATTTAAGGCTGAAAGTCACAACCACCCAACTACAGTTGAACCTTACCAAGGTGCAGCCACTGGTGTTGGCGGTATTTTAAGAGACGTTTTCAGTATGGGCGCTCGCCCCGTTGCAATCCTTGATTCTTTGCACTTTGGTGAATTAAAAGATAATCCAACAATGCGCTACAAGATGGAAGAAACCATCAAAGGCGTCGGCGACTACGGCAATTGCATGGGAATTCCTAACTTAGGTGGCGAAACTACATTTGATCCTTGTTACAACGGCAACATTTTATTAAATGCGATGAATGTCGGCATTATGGATATCAAGGATATGGAACACGGGGATGCCACCGGTGTTGGCAATGCCGTAATGTACGTTGGTGCTAAAACCGGTCGTGACGGTATCCACGGTGCTACTTTTGCTTCAGCTGACTTCTCTGAAGAACATGCGACCCAACGTTCAGCCGTTCAAGTCGGTGATCCATTTATGGAAAAGCTTTTGATGGAAGCTTGCTTGGAATTGATTTTGCATCACCGTGAATGGCTTGTTGGTATCCAAGACATGGGTGCAGCCGGAATTGTTTCTTCAAGTGCTGAAATGGCTACTGAAGGCAAGTCTGGTATGGATCTTAACCTTAACTTGGTACCTCAACGTGAACCTAACATGTCTGCTTACGAGATTATGCTTAGTGAATCGCAAGAAAGAATGCTCCTTTGTGTAAAGAAGGGCCATGAAGAGGACGTTAAAAAGATCTTCGATGAATTTAATCTTGACGCTGTAACTATTGGTCGTATTACTGATGATGGTAGATACGTGCTTCATCACGATGATCAAGTGGTATGTGATATTCCAGTGGTAACTTTAACTGAAAAAGTCCTTGAAGAAAAAAGCGCAGAAAAGAAACCACAAAGAATCATTGATGCTGAGCAAAGTGAAAATTGGCAACCAAATATTGAAAGTGCCGGTCAAACTTTAAAAGATCTTTTGAACCAGCCAACCATTGCTAACGATCAATTTGTAACGCAACAATATGATTCACAGGTTCGAACGGACACGATTGTAGGTCCTGGTTCAGATAGCGGCGTCTTGCGAGTGCGCCATACTAAGAAGGCAATTGCGATGACTACTGATACTAATGGACGCTTTGTCTATCTTGATCCAAAAGTTGGTGGTCAAAGAACTGTCCTTGAAAGTGCAACAAATATCGTAGCTAGTGGTGCCCAACCTTTAGCAATTACTGACTGTCTTAACTATGGTGACCCTAATGATCCAGAAATTTTCTGGGAATTGCATCAATCTTGTCAAGGGATTGCCGATGCATGTGAAATCTTAGAAACACCGGTTGTTTCAGGAAATGTCTCTCTTTATAACGAAAATAATGGCAAGGCAATTTATCCATCACCAATGATTGGGATGGTTGGTTTAATCAAGGATTATGATCACGTCATTCCAATGCACATGCAAAAAGCAGGCGACAAGATTTATCTCGTTGGTAAAACAGACGATGATTTTGCCGGCTCAGAATTGCAAAAGATGATCACTGGTGAAATTAGCGGATTGCCACATGCGCCAAACTTGCCAGAGATAAAGCAATATCTTTACAAATTGCAAGCATTAATGGCAAACGGCTTAGTCAAAAGTGCACACGATCTAAGCGAAGGCGGCTTAGGCGTTTCCTTAGCTGAAACACTTTTTGATACAGATTTTGGTGCAAAGGTAAAGCTTGATTTTGATAAAAATCTGCTTTTCAGTGAGACTCCAGGTCGCTTGATCGTTTCAGTTGATCCTGCAAATGCGGCAAAATTTGAACAGGAAATGGGCGATTCCGTTAGTGAAATTGGTCAAGTTACTGCTGATCAGCAATTGAACATTTCGCTGGCCAACGATCAAGTAAATGAAGATGTAGCTGAATTGCAAAAGATTTGGAAGGAGTGCATCCCTTGTTTAATGAAATCAAAAGCCTAAATGAGGAATGTGGCGTCTTCGGCGTCTTTGGTGCACCTGATGCCAGTCAATTAACTTACCTAGGTTTGCATAACTTGCAACACCGCGGACAAGAAGGGGCCGGCATCGTCTCAAGCGATGGTGAGCATTTGTATCAACACCGCGATCGTGGCCTTTTATCCGATGCTTTTGCTGATCCGAATGATTTAAAAAAATTGGTCGGCGACAGTGCCATTGGTCACGTTCGCTACAGTACAACGGGTCGTAATTCGATTCAAAACGTACAACCATTTCTCTTTCATTTTCTAGACGGTGATGTTGCTTTAGCCCACAACGGCAATTTAGTTAATGCCGTGTCTTTACGAAACAAGCTCGAAAAACAAGGTGCGATTTTTCAATCCTCATCTGATACCGAAATCTTGATTCACTTGATTCGTAATCATATCAAAGATGGCTTTATTTCAGCTTTAAAGCAAAGCCTGAATGAAGTTCACGGTGGCTTTGCCTTCCTGCTTTTGCAAAAAGATCGCATGATTGCGGCACTTGATCCTAATGGGATTCGTCCCTTATGTATTGGTAAATTGGACAATGGCGCCTACGTTGTTTCTAGCGAAACTTGTTCACTTGACATCATCGGTGCCAAGTTCGTTCGTGATGTGCAGCCTGGTGAATTAATCATCATTGATCGAGATGGGATGAAAATTGATCATTTTACTAAAAATACGCATTTAGCAATCTGCTCAATGGAATACATCTATTTTGCTCGTCCTGATTCAATCATACATGGTGTGACTGTTCATAATGCTAGAAAAAGAATGGGGCGGCTGCTAGCTCGTGAGGCTCCAGCCGATGTCGACATGGTAATTGGCGTACCAAACTCATCTTTGTCAGCTGCCTCTGGTTACGCCGAAGAATTGGGGTTGCCTTATGAAATGGGTCTGGTTAAAAACCAATACGTTGCCAGAACCTTCATTCAGCCAACTCAAGCCTTGCGTGAAAAGAGTGTTAAGTTAAAACTGTCAGCTGTTCGTGGTGTCGTTGCCGGTAAAAAGATCGCTGTTATTGATGATTCGATCGTAAGAGGCACCACCTCTAAGCAAATTGTCAAAATGTTAAAAGAAGCTGGTGCTAAAGAAGTACACCTTAGAATCGCTAGTCCTCCATTTAGATTTCCATGTTTTTACGGCATTGATATTTCAACTAGAGCCGAATTAATGGCAGCTCATTATTCAGTAGAAGAGATGCGGAAAATTATCGGTGCTGATAGCCTTGGCTTTTTAAGCGTTGATAGCCTGATCAAAGCAATCGATGTGCCTGATCGAGGAGACTCATCGGGTCTGACAGTTGCTTACTTTAATGGCAAATATCCAACAAAATTGGATGACTACGAAGCTGGCTATTTAGCTTCTCTCAATGCTCAAGAACGGCGACAAAGAAAGGATTTATAAAATGAATCGTTATAAAGAAGCAGGTGTTGACGTCACTGCTGGTTACGATTTAGTCAATCGAATTAAGCCGATGGTAGCTGCAACCAAGCGTAAAGGCGTGATGGGCGGCATCGGCAGTTTTGGCGGGATGTTCGACTTAGAAGAATTAGATTATAAGCATCCAGTCCTCGTTTCAGGCACCGATGGCGTTGGTACTAAGTTGATGATCGCGCAAAAGATGCATAAAAACGACACAGTTGGTATCGACTGCGTGGCTATGTGTGTTAACGATGTCTTAGCCCAAGGCGCTGAACCTTTATTTTTCTTAGATTACATTGCATGCGGACATAACGATCCTGAAAAACTAGCTGATGTGGTTAAAGGCGTGGCTGAGGGATGCAAGCAAAGTGAATCTGCCTTAATTGGTGGTGAAACTGCCGAAATGCCTGACATGTATGAACCGCATGAATACGATTTAGCCGGTTTTTCAACAGGGATCGCTGAAAAAGAGGACATATTATCAAGTTCTTTAGCCAAAGCAGGCGATCATTTAATTGCCTTGCCATCAAGTGGCGTTCATTCAAACGGCTTCAGTTTAATTAGAAAAATTTTGTTCAAAGATCACGACGTTTCATTAAGCGACAAACCAGCAGAATTAGCGGGCAAAACCGTAGGCGAAACACTCCTTACGCCAACCAGAATCTATGTCAAAGCAGTTTTGCCACTAGTAAAAAAGCATTTAGTTCACGGCATTGCCCATATTACTGGTGGCGGCTTTATCGAAAACCTACCTCGAATTTATGGCAATGACTTGCAAGCAGTGGTCAATAAAGGTTCGTGGCCTGTTTTACCAATTTTTGATTATCTGAAAAAACTAGGCGATTTAGATGAACGAGATTGCTACAACACTTTCAATATGGGCGTTGGTTTAGTTTTAGCCGTTCCAGTAGAAAACATTGCTGCAGTCAAAGAACAACTAAATCGCGAGAATGAAAAATTCTACGAAATTGGTCAATTAGTTGCACGCCCCGAAGGGGAAGAAAAGATCGTAATCAAATAGAGGAGAAAAATGAGAGTTGCTATTTTAGCTTCTGGGAATGGAACCAACTTTGAAGCTTTAACTAAAAAGTTTCAAGCTGGCGAAATTCCCGGAATTGAAGCTTTAATGTTTTGCAATCATCCGAATGCTCCGGTAATTAAGAGAGCTGAAAGATTAGGCGTGCCATACGAAACTTTTTCCGTTAAAGAATGCGGTGGCAAAGATGCCTATGAAAAGCGTCTGCTAAAAGTTTTGCAAGATTATCAAATTGATTTCATTGTTTTGTCAGGGTATCTCAGAGTGGTTGGTCCCACGATTTTAAACGAATATCCAAATTCAATCATCAACTTGCATCCGGCACTATTGCCTAAATATCCGGGCCTTAATTCAATCGAAAGAGCTTTTGATGATTATAAAAAAGGCAAGATAAAAGAAACTGGCGTCACAGTCCACTTTATTGATGCCCATTTAGATCACGGACCAATCATTGCTCAACAGGCAGTACCAATTTATCCAGATGATACGGTTGATACGCTCGAAGCAAGGGTCCATGAGACAGAACACAAATTATTCCCAGCTACGTTAAGAAAAGTATTAAGTCAAAGAATGGAAAAGGAAGAAAACTAAAAATGAAACGTGCATTAATCAGCGTTAGTGATAAGACCAACTTGGTAGATTTTGCCAAAGGCTTAACCGAAAATGGCTATGAAATTGTTTCTACCGGTGGTACCAAGAAGACTTTAGATGAAGCTGGTATCAAGACAATCAGCGTTGAAGAAGTTACTAATTTCCCTGAGATTTTGGACGGCCGTGTGAAGACTTTGAACCCATATATTCATGGCGGACTTCTTGCTAAAAGAAACGATCCGGAACATATGGCAACTTTAGAGAAATTGAACATCAAGCCAATCGATTTAGTTTGCGTTAACCTTTATCCATTTAAACAAACGATTGAAAAGCCGGATGTTACTAGAGAAGAAGCAATCGAAAACATTGATATTGGTGGTCCAAGCCTTTTACGTGCCGCTTCGAAGAACTATCAAGATGTCACTGTCGTAACCGATAAAGCTGACTATGATTTAGTTTTAAAAGAAATTGCGGAAAATGGTAACACCACGCTTGAAACAAGAGCAAAACTAGCAGCTAAGGTGTTTAGAGCAACTGCCGCTTATGATGCAATTATTGCCAATTACTTAACTAAGCAAGTTGGTCTTGAAGATCCCGAAAAACTGACTTTGACTTATGATCTGAAGGAAAAGATGCGCTATGGTGAAAATTCACACCAAAAGGCGTGGCTTTACGAAGATGCAATTCCAAAGAGTTTCTCGATTTTGCAAGCACATCAATTGCATGGCAAGAAGCTTTCTTACAACAACATCAAGGATGCTGATGAAGCACTGCGCTGCATTCGTGAATTCCAAGATGAACCAACTGTTGTTGCAATGAAGCACATGAACCCATGTGGCATCGGCCGCGGTGACAGTCTTGAAGAAGCTTGGGACAGAGCATATGAAGCTGACTCAGTTTCAATCTTCGGTGGGGTTATCGCTTTGAACAGAAAAGTCGATTTAGCTACTGCTGAAAAGATGCACAAGATTTTCTTGGAAATCATCATTGCACCGGGCTTTGACGACGATGCACTTGCAGTTTTGGAAAAGAAAAAGAATGTCAGATTGCTTGAATTAGACTTTAGTAAGGAAAATGAGAAGACTCGTCCAGAAGTCGTTTCAGTTATGGGCGGTATTTTGCAACAAGAACAAGATACTTTGATTGAAAACACCGATGACTGGAAGGTTGTAACTAAGGCTGAGCCTACTGCAGCCCAACTCAAGACCATGATGTTTGCCTTAAAGGCAGTAAAACATACCAAGTCTAATGCGATTGTGGTTGCAAACGATGAAAGAACTCTTGGCGTAGGCGCAGGTCAACCTAACAGAATTGATTCCGCTAAAATTGCGATTAAACATGCTGGGGATGCCATTGATGACCGCGCAGTCCTTGCATCAGATGCCTTCTTCCCATTCAATGATTGTGTGGAATATGCGGCAAAGCATGGCATTAAGGCGATCGTTCAACCTGGTGGCTCCATTCGCGACAAAGACTCAATCGAGATGGCAGACAAGTACGGCGTTGCAATGGTATTTACAGGTTACCGTCACTTTAGACACTAATTGGTGAAAACGATGAAAGATGATTTAGTTTTATTGGTTGTTGGTTCGGGTGGACGCGAGTTTGCCGTGGCGAAAAAGCTGAAGGAGAGCCCACATGTGAAGACTGTGTATTGTGCGCCGGGCAATGTGGGGATGCAGACGATCGGTGTCGAGACCGTGCCAATTGAAGAAACTGATCTTGATGGCTTGTTAGAATTCGCTAAAAATAAAAAGGTCGATTGGACATTTGTTGGTCCAGAAAATGTCCTTTGTGCTGGCATTACCGATAAGTTTGAAAAGGCAGGACAAAAGATTTTTGGTCCTAACCAAAGAGCAGCACAACTAGAAGGTTCAAAAGATTATGCATTGCGCTTCATGAGCAAATACAATATTCCAACGGCTCGCTATGAAACTTATGCCAGTGCTGAAACTTGTATTGCAGGTTTGAAGAACTTCGATTATCCAGTGGTGATCAAAGAAGATGGTTTAGCTGGTGGTAAAGGTGTAACCATTGCTCAGAACCAAGACGTCGCTGAAGAAACGATCAGAGAAATGTTTGCTGGTGGCCAAACTGCTGTCGTCCTTGAGGAATGCTTAGTTGGTCCGGAATACTCAATGTTCGTGGTTGTTTCGGAGGACCAATTCACCATTTTGCCAATGGCGCAAGACCATAAGCGAGTTGGCGATGGCGACAAGGGCCCAAATACCGGCGGTATGGGATCATATTCTCCTTTGCCACAACTGAAAAAAGAAGATCGTCAAAGAATGATCGACGAGATCGTGAAGCCAACGATGAATGGATTGGTTCAAGGAAACTACCATTATTGCGGTATTTTGTACATCGGTTTAATGATGACGGAGAATGGTCCAAAGGTCATTGAATATAATGTCCGCTTGGGCGATCCTGAAACGCAAGTTGTCTTGCCTCGTGTTAAAAATGACTTTGCGCAAGTGATCGACGCAGCGGTAAATCATGAAAAGCTGCCTGAAATTGAAGAAAATGATCGTTCAGTGTTAGGCGTAGTTGTCTGCAGCAAAGGCTATCCAACGCATCCGGCACCTAATGTGAAGATCGGCAAGTTGCCTCACGGCACTAATACTTATATCGATTATGCCAACGTGAAAGGTAGTTTGGATAATCTGATAGGTGATGGTGGCCGCTTGTTCATGGTGATTTCGGAAGCCGACAATCTAGTCCAGGCGCAGGATAATGTGTATTCTTATTTGAGTAAGCTTGAGCTGCCAGATTGCTTCTACCGCCATGATATTGGCAATCGTGCTTTGAGAGATTAGATGTTTGAAGAAAGTCCCGGTTGGGGCTTTTTTAGTTTGGCTTAAATTGGTATAATTAATACGAACATTTGGTTGCACTGATAGGATTGATGATAAAATTTTCTCCACGTAAGTGGAGGTGATCCTGAAGCGACTTTTAATAGAAGAACGAGTAATTAGTGTTCTCCACGTAAGTGGAGGCTTTGAAGATAATTAAAAAGCTCTTAGTTGTGAAAACTAAGGGCTTTTTCAATAGCATGAATATTGAGTTGTAGCGCTTTTTCTACGATAATAGAACTAAAAGTGATTTTTGATGAATCAAATCCTAACTAAATGAGGTGAATGATATGGATCCTGAAAAAATGAATTTAACGGAGGAGGATATCAAGAACAGATATATTTCACCTGCTATTTTTGAAACAGCAGGTTGGAAGAAAAAAGACTCTTTGATGGAATATTACTATACGGATGGCCAGATCAATGTTGTAGACGATGTGGCTAAACGTAGTAATGGTAAAAAGGTGGATTATTTACTTTTATATAAGCCTAATTATCCGATTGCTGTAATTGAAGCTAAGGACAGAAAAAAGCACCCACAACCCAGTGCAGGGTTGCAGCAAGGTATGGGGTATGCCAGAGATTTACAAGTTCCATTTGCTTATTCTTCAAATGGGGATGCATTCGTTGAGCATGACATGCTGACAGGCAAAGAAAGAACCTTAACTCTTGATGAATTTCCAACTAAAGAAGAACTTTGGAAGAGATATATTAAAGAAAAGAAACTATCTGACAAAGAAATCAAAGCAATTAATGAGCCATATTATTCATCCAGAGATACATATTCACCTCGATATTACCAGCAAAATGCTATTAACCGTGTAGTAGAAAAGATAGCTAATGGTGATCGTCGTGCCTTATTAGTCATGGCTACTGGTACGGGTAAGACTTACACTGCCTTTCAAATTGTTTATCGTCTATTAAAAGCTGGGATTAAACATAGAGTTCTTTATTTAGCTGACCGTAATATTCTTGTTGATCAGGCTAGAATAGGTGATTTTAATCCATTAAGTGACAAGATAACTAAAGTTCAAGATGGACATATGGATAGCTCATATCCAATTCAATTTGCTTTGTATCAACAACTAGCAGGAAAAGATGAAGATGTTGGACATGAACCATTTAGACAACTTAAGCCTGACTTCTTTGATTTAGTTGTAATCGACGAAGCTCACCGTGGTTCGGCTAAAGCTGATAGCCAATGGCGTAAAATTTTGGATTACTTTGATGGCCCTAATGTAACTCATTTAGGTATGACTGCTACACCTAAGAATGATAAAGAAGCTTCGAATATTCAATACTTTGGCGATCCAGTTTATACATACTCGCTTAAGCAAGGTATTGAAGATGGTTTCTTGGCCCCATATAAAGTTATCAGAGTTAATTTCAATGTAGATATTAATGGCTTCCGTCCATTTAAGGGTGAAAGGGACAAGCACGGTCGTGAGTTTGATAAGAAATTATATACAACACGCGACTTTGATAAAAATCTAGTCATTGATGAACGTACCGAAATGGTTGCTAAATATGTAAGTAAATATATGAAGGACAACGATCGACGTTGGGATAAAACTATTGTCTTTTGTGAAGACATTGAGCATGCTGAAAGAATGCGTCAGGCTTTCGTGAATGAAAATACTGACTTAGTTGCCGAAGATTCACGTTATGTCATGAGAATTACCGGTGATGATAATACTGGTAAAGCACAGTTAGATAATTTTGAGGATGTTGCAAGTAAAGTTCCTACAATAGTTACGACTTCTAAGCTATTAACTACGGGTGTTAACGTAAAGACTTGTAAGACAATTGTGCTAGATTCAAACATTAATTCCATGACGGAATTTAAGCAGATCATCGGTCGTGGTACTCGATTAGATACAGATCATGGGAAGAGTTACTTCATTATTATTGATTTCCGTGGAGTATCAAGATTATTTGCTGATCCAGCATTTGATGGTGAGCCAATTGAAATAATTGATGGTAACAAAGGTACAGGATCTCACAAATCTCATCATCCTGGTGTTTCTGAGCCACCTAAAGAAAAATATGAAGTAAGTCATAATGTAAAAGTTTCAAATGCAGAAACGCAATTCTTAGATGAACATGGTAATTTGATCACTACTTCTTTAGTGGATTACACCAAGAAAAATATTCTTGGGGAATATGCTACATTGGATAATTTTCTTAAGGCTTGGAATAAAGCTGATAAGAAACAAGTGCTGCTTGATGAGATGGAAAAGCATGGCATTCTCTATAAGGAAATCATCAAGCAAAAGGGTATCAGGGACATGGATCCATTTGATCTCATGATTCATCTTGCATACAATCAAAAACCACTGACTAAGTCAGAGAGAATTAAGAATGTTAAAAAGTCAGGTATTCTTGATAAATACCAAGGTGCTGCTAGGGAGATTCTTGATGCTTTACTAGAAAAATATAAAGATGATGGAATTACTGATTTGGAAAGTAATAAGGTATTAAGTTTACCTGAATTTGAAAAATATGGTGGTGCCGTTAAGATTATTTTGACCTTTGGCGGTAAGAAGAATTACGAGAATACTATTAAAGAAATTAAAGAGAAAATTTATAGCTAGGGAGTTTTTATTAAATGGCAGGTACGACTACTCAATTTGTTAAAAGAATAAGAGATATCATGCGTAATGATCCAGGTATCAACGGTGATGCGCAGCGAATTGAACAATTATCTTGGATTTTGTTCTTGAAAGTTTATGACGATAGAGAACAAATTTGGGAGATTGATCAAGATGATTATGAATCAATTATTCCGGAAGGGATGCACTGGCGTGAATGGGCTGAAGACAATAAAGATGGTAAAGCTTTAACTAGTGATGAATTACTAGACTTTGTTAACAATAAATTATTGCCTACGTTAAAGAACATCACTGTAACTAATGAAACTCCTATTAGCAAGGCCATTGTAAAAGATGCTTTTATTGATGCTAACAACTACATGAAGAATGGTGTTTTATTGCGCCAAGTAGTTAACGTAGTTAATGAAGTTGACTTCACTGACCCTAAGGATCGTCACTTATTTGGTGATATCTATGAAAGTATCTTGAAAGAACTTCAAAGTGCTGGTAGTTCTGGTGAATTCTACACTCCACGTGCATTGACTGACTTTATCGCAGAAACTTTGAAGCCTAAATTAGGGCAAAGAATTGCTGACCTAGCTTGTGGTACTGGTGGCTTCCTTGTTAGTGCTTTGAATATCTTGAGTACACAAGTTCATAGTGTTGAAGATAGAGAACTGTACAATAAAGCAGTTTTTGGTATTGAAAAGAAGGGACAACCTTATATTTTGGCTGTAACTAACTTGCTTCTTCATGATGTTGATAATCCAGATATTGTTCATGGTAACTCACTCGAAAAGCGAGTTACTGAATACACGGATAAAGATAAGTTTGACCTGATTATGATGAATCCTCCATTTGGCGGATCAGAATTGCCTATTATCAAGCAAAATTTCCCTACAGATTTGCAAAGTAGTGAAACTGCTGACTTGTTCTTGGCATTGATCATGTATCGTATTAAAGATAATGGTAAAGTCGGTGTGATTTTGCCAGATGGCTTCTTATTTGGTAATGATGGTGCAAAGCTTAATATTAAGAAACGTATGCTTAAGGACTTCAACCTTCATACTATTATTCGTTTACCAGGTAGTATTTTTAGTCCATATACTTCTATTGCCACTAATATTTTGTTCTTTGATAAGACAGGTCCTACCAAAGAAACTTGGTTCTATCGTTTAGATATGCCTAAGGGATACAAGCACTTCTCTAAGACTCGCCCAATGAAGTTGGAGCATTTTGATCCTGTGCGTGAATGGTGGAATGATCGTCACGAAATTCAAGATGAAGATGGTAACTACAAGTCTAAGGCATACACCCCTGAAGAATTAGCTAAGAATAATTACAACTTTGATTTATGTGGTTTTCCAACAGAAACTGAAGAGGTATTGCCACCATTTGAATTGATGGATAAATATCAAAAAGAGCGTAAAGAATTAAACGCTAAGATTGATAAACAATTATCCATTATTAAACAATTGCTTGAGGAGGATGACTAATGACTCCTGAACAATTAAAAGCTTCAATTTTGCAGTATGCAATGGAAGGCAAGCTGGTTAAGCAAAACTTAAATGATATTTCAGCAATTCAAAATCTAAAAGAAGCAAGAGAAAAAATAAAAGAAGCTATTAAAAATAAAGAATTGCGTAAGGAAAAATATACTCAGGCTGAAAATAATGGAAAATTGCCAAAGAACTGGGGAGTTGCAAGGTTAAAAGAAATTTGTGAGAAAAATAACTCTTCCATAAAGAGAGGCCCCTTTGGTAGTTCTATAACTAAAAGTATGTTTGTTCCTAAGGGTAAGGATACTTATAAAGTCTATGAACAAGGAAATGCAATCAGAAGAGATATCAATTATGGTTCATATTATATTACTAAGGATAAATTTGAATCTTTAAGTGCTTTTCAAGTTAAACCTGGTGATATTATTGTTAGCTGTGCGGGAACAATTGGTAAAACTTTTATTCTTCCCCCTAAAATAGAGCCTGGAATAATTAATCAAGCTTTATTAAAACTCACTTTAGATACCTCTATAATTGATAAGAAATTCTTTTTATTAGAATTTGAATCTATTTCAGTACAACTTAATCTTCATGCAAAAGGCTCAGCTATTAAAAATTTGGCTTCTTTAAAATATTTAAAAAATAAAGTTGACTTTCCACTTCCACCATTAGAAGAACAAAAGCGTATCGTAGCAAAAATTGAAAAATTAATGCCTTTGGTGGATGAATATGCTGAATCATATAATCGTCTTCAAAATATTGATAATGAATTTGAAGATAAATTAAAACAATCTGTCTTGCAGTATGCCATGGAAGGTAAGCTGGTTAAGCAAAACCTTAGTGATGAACCAGCCAGTGAATTAATCAAGAAGATTGAAAATGAAAAAGCCGAATTAATTAAAGAAGGCAAGATTAAGAAGAGCAAGAAGTTACCTTCAATTAATGATGATGAAAAGCCGTTTGATATTCCTGATAGTTGGGAATGGGTACGATTAGGTAATGTAGCAAATGTAGTTATGGGTCAAGCACCCAAAAGTGCATATGTAAATATAAATGGAAAAGGAATTGAATTTCATCAAGGTAAATCATATTTCACAGAAAATATAATTGGAAGATCTGAAAAGTATGCTGCGATGTCCAACAAAATTATTGATTCTAAATATATTGTTATGGCAGTTAGAGCGCCTGTGGGTGATGTTAATTTATTAAATAGAGAAATAAGCATTGGTAGAGGATTGGCAGGCATAAGACCTTATATTTCAGATAAAGACTATATTTTTTATTATCTTAGGTTAATAAAAAAATATTTTGAGAAAAATTCAACAGGCAGTACTTTTAAAGCAATTAATGGAAATATTATAAAGAATACTCCGATACCATTACCAGCTTTAGAAGAACAAAAACGAATCGTCATAAAAATTAAAGAACTTATGGATGCAATAAATAAATTAGCTAAATAATTTTTACCAAATTTAATGAGGCAGATAATGAAGAAAAATAATCTTAACTATATTCTTATCAGTTTAGCTCTTTTATTAGTATTTGCAGGAGGACTATCATCCTTTCATGGTAAGAATCAAATAGAAAGTCAGACTGTACAAGCCAGTTCACTAAAGAGAGCATATATTCCTAAGAGATTTCGAGAAACGTGGTATGCGAATAAGCATGACAAAATGAAAATTACTGCCAACTCTGTAGGTGGAAATGTAGTGGGTAAGACTTACACTAATTTTTATCATGGTGGCTATAAAGACGTTGGTGAAGGAGTAAGCAGACATAATCTCGTTCGTTATAAAGGAAAGTCAATGATCATTCTTTTTGCAAAAGGTGGCAGTGATGCATTTTTCCGTGTAGTAAATCGTCATCATCATAAAGCACTATATTTCCAACAAGGCGGAGGATACATTTATTTCTATCGTTCAAGAGCTACTGCAAAACGCTATGGTAATTATTAATTTAAATATAGAAACAGGAATAGTACTATGCCGATATTCACTAGATATAGATTAAGTGGCAAAGTAGTCGAATCTCGATTTATAGATTCAGATGAAATTACACAACACAAATATAGTATTCTAGGTCAAAAAGCTAGAATTACTACGAATGATGGTAAAGTCTACGAAGGCTTTGCAGATGAGCCTTATCATACTGGAGAAGGAAACAGCCTAACTTTAATGTGGTATGACACGGATTATAAAACAGGACATCTAAGAAGCAGTAATATGGTTACCATATTTATACCGATAGGCATTGTTGCTAAGATTGAAGCAATCTTATACAGTAATCCACGTTGGGGCCTTCCACCATTTAATGAATTTTTGTTTAGTAGTGAGATAAAGCGTTGTGAGTTTAAACCCGATGATGAGTTGAAACAATTTATTAGAGAATTTAATAAAAAGCATCAAAAATAGGATTAATAAATTTCAGCTTGTAACTACTATTCTTAGGTAATATCTTTTGATATAATCTTATGAGTAGAAAACAAATGTTTTGTTTTAAATCTTCATTTAACTCGTGAGAAATGTAAATAAATCCTGATAAAAACAGGCCGTTTGCAAAAGCTGCTTTTTTATCTAATCTAAGAGAAATGTAAATACAGCAAACAATGGCTTAAAGTCTTCACGACGTCCATTTTTTATCTAACTCAAGAGAATTACAAATAAATATATTTACAATAAAAAAGGCGATTCCTTAGTGGAAATCGTCCTTTTTTGCGTATACAGAACAATATGGAGTATTTAAAGCTAATTCATATACTAAGTTTAATTTACCAATTATCGTTACTGATCCCGATGAAATAAAAAATATAGATACCTTAACGGTCGGATTTAAGGCTATTAAAAGAACATTATTTAGAAATACAGATAAACAATCTTATTATGTGACTTATAATGTTAAGAATTTACTACAGGATTCACGTTTTAAGAAGAGATATAATAACGAAATAAAAATTTTCATTACTATAAGTGAGATTTTAAATAGTGAAAAACTAGAAGATGCTTTTTTGTATGATGAATTATCTAAGTTAGATATAATTCTGGGAGAGTTGAAGAATAGTGAAATAAGTGATCAAGCATTATCCGATATAGTAAATATGTATAAATACTTAATTGAAAATAAAACGATGCTTTCAGTTGAGGTGAAAAGTTTATTACGTGATATTACGAAAAGATCTACATTGGGTTTTGCCACTGAGAATAATCAAAAAAGAAAAGACTTAATGCTAGAAATAAAAAAAGACTTTAGTAAAATTTCTGATAGAACTATAACGTCAACTAAATTTTAAGCTAAAGGTTTGTATTTGATCTGATATAATAATTAAGAATCTAATTTTAAGATTGTTGTTAAAACAATTTTTAAAATTATGGTCGCATTTATATGAGTGTGTGGATTGAAATCAATATATGCTTTCTGTTATTCCTTTTAAAGCTAATTGTAGGCTAATCAGAAAGGTTAATATTTAAAGGCTCCATAAAAGTGGAGCTTTTTTCTTTTCTATTAAACTTCCTATTAAAAGATTGCTATTGAAACTGGTAAAATAGATAAGTAAGTATAGAGAACAATTTTTATAAAAGGGGAATAAAATGGCAGACAAAAAATTACTTCTAATCGATGGTAACTCTGTGGCTTTCAGAGCCTTTTACGCTCTTTATCGTCAACTAGAATCTTTCAAGAGTCCGGATGGCCTGCACACTAATGCCATTTATGCTTTTAAGAATATGCTTGATGTCCTTTTGAAGGACGTTGAGCCAACCCATATTTTGGTAGCTTTTGATGCAGGAAAAGTCACTTTTAGAACAAACATGTATGGAGAATATAAAGGTGGACGTGCGAAAACTCCAGAAGAGTTGCTCGAACAAATGCCTTATATTCAAGAAATGCTGCATGACTTGGGTATTAAAACTTATGAATTGAAGAATTATGAAGCCGACGATATTATTGGTACTTTTGTTGATAAAGGTGAGAAGAACGGCTTTACTACCACAGTTGTGACTGGTGACCGTGACTTAACTCAACTTGCTTCAGACAAAACTACCGTTGAAGTGACCAAATCTGGAGTTTCTCAACTTGAAGCCTACACACCTGAACATATGAAGGAAGTTAACGGCGTCACTCCAACTGAATTCATTGATATGAAGGCTTTGATGGGGGATAATTCCGATAATTACCCTGGTGTAACTAAAGTTGGTCCTAAGACTGCATCACGTTTGATTCAAAAATACGGTTCCGTTGAAGGGATTTACGATCATATCGACGAAATGAAGAAGTCCAAGCTGAAAGAAAACTTGATCAACGATAAGGACAAAGCATTTTTAGCTAAAAAGTTAGCAACTATTGACCGTGATTCACCAGTCACCATTGATATTGATGATATAAAACGTCAGCCAGTTGATTATGAAAAGCTGCGTCAATTCTACGAAAAGATGAACTTCCGCAAGTTCTTAACTGACCTAAATGCTTCAGGTGCTGGTCAAGATAGCACCGAAGTTGAAAAAGTAGAATACACTGTTTTAAACGACGACAACGTTAAAGATGTTAAAGCTACTGAAGCTGATACCATTGAATTTTACTTAGAAATGCTTGGTGCCAACTATCACCTAGCTCCTTTTGTTGGCTTCAGTTTGAAGATCAATGACAAGATCTACGTTTCAAGAGACGTTGAATTGCTTGAAGAAGATAATATCAAGCACATCTTAGAAGACGAAAAGATTCAGAAGAACGTCTTTGACCTGAAGAGAACAATGGTTGCTGCACATCGTTTGGGCATTCACACTCACGGCCTTGATTACGACATGCTTTTGGCATCTTACTTGATTAATAATGAAAATAACTCCAACGATCTTGGTGAAATTGCCCATCTTTATGGGGATTATTCCGTTAAGACCGACCTTGAAGTCTACGGCAAAGGTAAGAGTGAACACATCCCTGATGACGATGATGAATTATTCAACCACTTAGCTTCCAAGGTCAACGCCATTGAATCACTCAAGAAGACTCTGCTTGAAAAGCTCAAAGACCACGAACAAGATGCCTTGTTTGATACGATCGAAATCCCAACCGCGTGCGTTTTAGCCAGAATGGAAATGAACGGGATGAAGGTTGAAGCCAGCACCTTGATTCAACTGCAAAATGAATTTGCCGTTCAATTGAAGGAACTCGAAGACAAGATTTATAGCCAAGCCGGTGAAAAGTTCAACTTGAATTCACCTAAGCAACTAGGTCACATTTTGTTCGAAAAGCTTGGTTTGCCAGTCATCAAAAAGACCAAAACTGGTTACTCAACTTCAATTGAAGTCTTGGATCAATTAAAGACGCAAAGTCCAATCGTTAGTGAAATTTTGGATTACCGTCAAATTGCCAAGATTCAATCTACCTATGTAAAGGGTCTGCTTGATGTTATCCAACCAGATGGCCGCGTCCATACACGTTACTTGCAAACTTTGACTGCCACTGGTCGTCTTTCCAGTGTGGATCCTAACTTGCAAAACATCCCTACCCGTACCGAAGAGGGTAAGCAAATCAGAAAAGCTTTCGTGCCAAGTGAACCAGACGGCTACATTTTCTCTTGCGACTATTCACAAGTTGAACTTCGTGTTTTAGCTCACGTTTCTGGCGATCAAAACATGCAAGAGGCCTTCAAGACCGGATACGATATTCACTCACACACCGCGATGAAGATTTTCCACTTGGATTCACCAGATCAAGTAACGCCACTGATGCGTCGCCACGCTAAAGCCGTTAACTTCGGTATTGTTTACGGTATTTCTGATTACGGTTTGTCCAAGAACTTAGGTATTTCTAGAAAACGTGCCCAAGAATTTATCGACAACTACTTCGAACAATATCCTCAAATCAAGGATTACATGGATAAGGCTGTGCAAGAAGCGCGTGACAAAGGCTATGCCGAAACAATTATGCACCGTCGCAGATACTTGCCAGATATTCACGCTAAGAAGTACACCGTGCGTGCCTTTGCTGAAAGAACCGCCATCAACTCACCAATCCAAGGTTCAGCTGCCGATATCATCAAGATTGCCATGATTAACATGCAAAAGAAGCTTGATGAATTGCACCTCAAGACCAAGATGGTGGTTCAGGTGCACGACGAATTGATTTTTGACGTACCAAAAGATGAACTTGAAACAATCAAGAAGATTGTGCCAGAAGTAATGCAATCAGCAGTTAAGCTTGATGTGCCACTAATTGCTGATTCTGGTTGGGGCCACAATTGGTACGATGCAAAGTAGGTGATTAGATGCCTGAAATGCCTGAAGTTGAAACTGTTCGGAGAACTTTAACTCCTTTAATTAAAGGAAAGACAATTGAAAAAGTAATTCTATGGTATCCAAAAATCGTTGCGACGGACCATGACAAGTTTATCAATGAACTGCCAGGCAAAAAGATTATTCGCATCGACCGCTATGCCAAGTATTTACTGATTCGCTTGAGTGATAATTTGACGATTGTGTCGCACTTGCGCATGGAAGGAAAGTATCACTTAACTACGCCGGAAGCGCCTAAAGATAAGCATGATCATGTGGAATTTATTTTCACTGACGGTACAGCCTTGCGTTATAACGATGTGCGCAAATTTGGCCGTATGCAGCTAGTTTTGACCGGAACCGAGCGCCAAACAACTGGCATCGGTAAACTGGGCGTTGAACCCAATACGCCGGAATTTAGTGAGCAGTATTTTTTGTCTAGCTTAAAGAGAAAAAAGAAGAACATCAAAAATGTCTTACTCGATCAAACTGTTGTTGCAGGTTTAGGCAACATTTATGTGGATGAAACTTTGTGGCAAAGCAAGATCCATCCCTTGAGTTTAGCTAACAAAATTCCTGCCAATAAAGTAGAAGATTTACGCAAAAACATTAATGACACGATCAGAATTGCAACAGAAAAGCGCGGTACAACTGTTCATAGCTATTTGGATGCAAACGGCGAAGTTGGTGGTTATCAAGAAATGCTACAAGTTTACGGCCACGCCGGTGAAGCATGTCCTAGATGTGGCACGACTTTGGAAAAGATTAAGGTTTCAGGAAGGGGCACCACTTTTTGCCCTCATTGTCAGGTGATTTATAAATGACATACGTTTTAGCTTTAACTGGCGGGATTGCAACAGGCAAAAGCACCGCGGATCAATTTTTTAAAAAGCAAAATATTCCTATTGTCGACTGTGACGAAATAGCGCATGATTTAATGAAGCCAAAAAATGCTTCTTGGCAAGCAATTAAGGATAATTTTGGCGAAGAATATTTGAATGATGACCAAACGATTAACCGTAAAAAGCTCGGTCAATTAGTTTTTAGTAATAAAAGTGCGCTAAATAGACTAAATCGGTTGACTCATCCTCTAATTTTCGATAAAACAATACAAAAGATAACATCATATCAAAATGAAGATATGGTTATCCTTGATGCACCAGTTTATTTTGAATCTGGCTTAGATAAGAAGCATATTGCCAATAGTGTGTTGGTAATTACTTTGCCAGAATCTATTCAAATAGAGCGATTAAAACAAAGAAATAATTTAACTGATAAAGAAGCCAGAATGCGGATTAATAGCCAAATGCCGTTGTCTAAAAAAACACAATTGGCTGATTTTGTAATTGAAAATACTGGTACAATAAAAGAACTAGAAAGTAAACTAGAACAATTATTAAATAAAATCAAAAAAGAGGGATAGCTATGGAATGTCCAAATTGTCATCAAAATGCCTCCCGCGTTATTGATTCACGTCCTAGTGATGAAAACCGGGCAATTAGAAGACGTCGAGAATGTGAAAACTGTGGTTTCCGTTTTACGACCTTTGAGCGTATTGAAACGGCGCCTTTATTAGTAATTAAAAACGACGGAACGCGTGAACCGTTCAGCCGTAAGAAGATTTTGCATGGTGTAATGGCCGCAGGGCAAAAGCGTCCGATTAGTAGCGAACAATTCGAACAATTAGTTGACCATGTCGAAAATAAAGTTAGAAAACAAGGCATAAGCGAAATTTCATCTAAGAAGATCGGTCAATACGTCATGGATGAATTAGCCGACTTGGACGATGTAGCTTACATTAGATTTGCTTCCATTTATCGTGAATTTAAAGATATGTCTAGCTTCATGAAGACGATGGAAGACATGATGGCCAAAAAGGGAAAGGGTAATTAGAAATGTTTGAGACATCTGATCCCAAGCATCTATATTATGTAGCCAATCGAGTTACGCTTTTTCCTGAAGACGAGCAAATATTGATTAAATTGTATCAGCCATTAGTTGGTGCTGTTGCGGTGGCTTTATATCAGACTTTAATCAGTGATTATGATCCATACGGCATTATTTCTGATTCTAAGGGTATTTATTCGCTGCAAGAACAACTTGATTGCAGTTTAAAGACGATGTTTACCTCGCTTCATAAATTAGAGGCGGTGGGATTAGTTCAAACATTTTTGTCCGATAATGTTTTTAATAACGTCATCGTGTTTAAATTGCTTAAAGTGCCTAGTGCTGATAAGTTTTTTGCGACGCCGCTACTAGCGAGTTTGCTTAAGGAAAAAGTTGGCGAAGAAACCTTTCATGAATTAAGCCACAAGTTCGCTAAAGAAGCTAAGTTGCGGGAAAAGCCTATTAAGAATGCGCGCGATGTTTCGGCTAATTTCTTTGATATGTTCCGTTTGCCGGGGGATGAAGCAATCACTCCATCCAGCGATGTAATTGAGGCCGCCAAAGAAAACAAAGTCCACGAAGAAGAGGTGGCCCAAGTTAACGACAGGGATGCAATCGATTGGGACTTTATCAAAGAGCAATATGAGGTTTATCAAATTCCAGCTAGTGAAGTTGATAATAAGAAGAATCAAATTCGCTCTTTGATGCAGACGTATGGCTTGTCCGAAAAAGAATTCGTGGATGAGAGTTTGCCATGCCTTCATGGTTCGTATGAATTGAACATGCGCGACATTAGCAATACTTTAGCTGAGAACTACAAACGGATTAACACTAGAGAACACGTGCAAAAGCAGGTAAATGAAGGCCGTAAAAAGGCTTTGGCTGCGATTAAAGGCTTGGACGACAACGATAAGAAGTTGCTCAAGGAAGCCAATGAAAGCTCACCCGCTGAGTTTTTGTATAAGATAAAAACAGAAAAGGGCGGTATTGCCAGTGCAGGCGAGCGGCAGATTATCAATAATTTGCACACCCAGTATGGTTTGCCAGAAGATTTGATCAATATTCTGACCTATACTTGTTTGACTTACGATACTGTAGTGAACTCAAACTTGGCCTACAAGATCGCTAACGACTGGCTCCAACATGGCGTTGCAACCGCGGTTCAGGCTTTGCAGTACGTGAAGAAACGTCGCGATAGTTTTGGCAATGGCAATAATCGAAGATCCAGAAGAAACTATAACTATCAAAATAAGCGCGTAGAAAAGGGCACCGATTGGAGCAAGAAAAAGGTGGATACCAATTCCGGTATTTCTACTGCGCAATTGAAGGACTTGTTTAAAGATTTGAACAATAAATAAGAAAGCAGGTGAATAAATGGAACCAATAGGCAATGTGATCAAGCAAATTGTTAAACAGCGCAATTTAGGCGATGAAAAGACTTTGGAGAATCAAGCCTTGCATGATCCTGATGTGCAAGCTTTTCTTAAGCAAAATGCGGATAAAATCGATCAAAAGATGATTCACAATAGCATGTCGAATCTGTACGAATTTTATTCACAAAAAACGCATCCCAACAAGGTGATGGCCGGTTATGCACCGCAGCTATTTTTAAACGGCAAGGTAATCGACATTCGCTATGCACCGACAAGAGCTAAGATCGCACAAGACCGTAAAAAGGCAGCGCAAAGACGGCTGCAGCTCATTGATTTGCCTGCTCGTTTGCATGACGTTAGTTTAAGTGAAATTGACGTTACAGACGATCGGAACAATGTTCTTGCTTTAATTTATGATTTCTTGAAGAAGTATAAAAAAGACCCGCACCAAAAGGGACTATATCTTTCAGGTGATTTCGGCGTTGGTAAGACCTATATTTTGGCAGGCCTTGCTAATTATGTCGTTACCAACATGAATAAAAACGTCATTTTCTTGCACGTGCCAACATTTATTGCCGGCCTTGCTAGTCACTTTGACGATAATAGCCGAATTAGCTTGCAAGAAGAAATCCGTAGATTATCCGAATGCGATTTGCTTATTCTGGATGATATTGGGGCCGAAAGTCTCAGCCAATGGTCACGGGATGACGTCTTAGGCGTAATTTTGCAGGCAAGAATGGATAATGTTTTGCCAACCTTCTTCTCATCCAATTTGGACATGGAAGCATTGCAGTCACACTTTGAAGAAACGCGTAATGCGACCGACCCAGTTAAGGCGAGAAGACTGATGCAGCGTGTCCGCTTTTTGGCTAAAGAAATTGTGGTGCCAGGACCTGACCGCAGAAATTCTTTGCATTAATTTTTAAAAAGGTCTTGCATCCCCAGCTCGAATGCGTATAATTGAAACTAACTAAACGAGACATGATGAACCTCGCTTCAGAGAGAGGGACCTAGTTCTGGAAGTCCTTCATTAGAGGCTCACCCCAATCGTTTATTCCCAAAGTTAAAATTTTAGGTTGGATACCTTTATCAATCCGAATATAAGAGGTTAGACACACGCTAACCTGAATTTTGGGTGGAACCACGCAATTAACGTCCCAGTGCTATTGAGCACTGGGATTTTTTTTTGGAGGTAATTTTATGAGTTTTTCAGTTACTTTACCAGACGGCTCAAAGAAAGAATTTGACAAAGCCGTTTCAGTTAAAGATGTAGCTTCATCAATCGCAACTTCACTTGGAAAAGCTGCTGTTGGTGCTAAGGTAAATGGCCAAGTTAAGCCACTTGATTACGAAATCGATAGCGATGTTGAAATTGCTATCCTTACTGATAAAGACGAAGAAGGTTTGGATATCTTAAGAGCAACTGCAGCATTTGCACTTGAAGCTGTTGCTAAGAAGAAGTACCCAGAACTTCGTTTAGGTGAACACGTAGCTGACGAAGGTGGCTTCTACGTTGACACTGACAAGAAGGACCAAATCAAGGTTACTGAATTGCCAGAACTTGAAAAGGCTATGGAAAAGCTTGTTAAGAGTGGTCAAGCAATTGAACACGTTGAAATGGACAAGTCAGAACTTGAAGATATCTACAAGGACGACCCATACAAGAGTGAACTTTTGAAGAAGGTTGAAGGCGACAAGGTTGACGCTTACAAGTTAGGCGACTTCGTAGACTTTGGTTTTGACGCATTACTTCCAAACACTGGTAAGATCAAGCACTTCAAGCTTTTGTCAGTAGCTGGTGCTTACTGGTTAGGTAAGTCATCAAACCCAATGCTTCAAAGAATCTTCGGTACTGCATTCTTCAAGGAAGCAGCATTGAAGGATGACTTAAAGCGTCGTGCAGAAATTAAGGAACGCGATCACCGTACTATCGGTCGTGACCTTGACCTCTTCTTCGTAGATCCTAAGGTTGGTGCAGGTCTTCCTTACTGGATGCCAAAGGGTGCTACTATTCGTCGTGTTGTTGAACGTTACATCATCGACCGTGAAGTAGCTGATGGTTACCAACACGTTTACACTCCAGTACTTATGAACCTTGACGCTTACAAGACTTCAGGTCACTGGGCACACTACCGTGATGACATGTTCCCACCAATGGACATGGGTGATGGCGAAATGCTTGAACTTCGTCCAATGAACTGCCCATCACACATCCAAATTTACAAGCACCACATTCGTTCATATCGTGACTTGCCACTTCGTGTTGCTGAACTTGGTATGATGCACAGATACGAAAAATCAGGTGCTTTGTCAGGTCTTCAACGTGTACGTGAAATGACTTTGAACGATGGTCATACCTTTGTAGCTCTTGATCAAGTTCAAGACGAATTTGCTAAGATCTTGAAGTTGATCATGGACGTATACAAGGACTTCGACATTACTGATTACTACTTCAGACTTTCATACCGTGATCCAAAGAACACTGAAAAGTACTTTGCAAACGATGAAATGTGGGAAAGAAGTCAAAAGATGCTTAAGGGTGCTATGGATGACCTTGGCCTTGACTACGTTGAAGCTGAAGGTGAAGCAGCATTCTACGGTCCTAAGCTTGATATCCAAACTAAGACTGCTTTGGGTAACGACGAAACTATGTCAACTATTCAACTTGACTTCATGCTTCCAGAAAGATTTGGCTTAACTTACGTTGGTCAAGATGGTGAAGAACACCGTCCAGTTATGATCCACCGTGGTATTGTTGGTACTATGGAAAGATTCATTGCTTACTTAACTGAAATTTACAAGGGTGCCTTCCCAACTTGGCTTGCTCCAATCCAAGCTGAAATCATCCCAGTTAACAACGACGCTCACGGCGAATACGCCGAAAAGGTTCGTCAAGAACTTGCTAAGCGCGGCTTCAGAGCAGAAGTTGACAACAGAAACGAAAAGATGGGTTACAAGATTCGTGAATCACAAACCCAAAAGGTACCTTACACTTTGGTATTAGGTGACGAAGAAATGAAGAACGGTAACGTAAACGTACGTCGTTACGGTACTGACGAAGAAATTTCTAAGAGTCTTGACGACTTCATCAAGGAAATTGACGCTGACGTTAAGTCATACTCAAGAGAAAACAACTAATATTTAAATAGTTAAATACCTAAAAGGTAGTAGATGGCCAATAAGCTGTCTACTACCTTTTTTATATCTAAAACTAGCTATGGATAGGATTAACAAAATAAAAAATAAAAAATTTTTTAGCCGTTTTTTGGATAACAGGCTTAATTTAAAGTATATTCTTTAGTGTATTTTAGTGATTTATATACTATATTTATTCCTATAAAATATAATAATGATTAAAAACATGTTATTTATTATACCTGTATATGAATGCACAAATGCTGTTATATCAACAATTAGAGACTTAACTTTATAATACACAGTGTTATTATAAAGATGCCGAGAGGGATAGAGGCAATAAGGAATTAGAATCGAAAGGTGATATATATGTTAGATGTTTTAAATAACAAAGTAGAATTAAGCAACGTACATTTTGCAGAACACAAATTAGCAATTGAAGATGCTAAAGCAATGTTAGAAAATGAAGGTTGGGTTGCTACTAAGTAAAAAGTGTTGATAATTATGAAATTAAAAACAGAAAATGAGACGCACGATAAAGTACCTCATAACTGCTAGAAATTAGCTAGTAGTTATGAGGTGTTTTTTTATTTTGAGCTCGTTATGTATTGATTTGTCGCTAATTCTATATGATAACGCTATCTAAATCATTGAACTATAATAAAAACCTGTTATTTTAATTTGGCCTAAGTTGCTATATATTCAAAAAGAATCGTTAAATTTTTATTATTTATTTTGAGAAATATGATATGAAGAAACGTTTCAAGTTAGCTGCTATTTTTGTGGCTGCAATGTTCGCAGTTGCCCCTATTGTTGGTTTAGCTGAAACATCAACTACTGTCTCAGCTGATACTGACATCATGCAACAATACACTTTTAATAACTCAGGTTTGGACTTTACTCCTACCTTAAAGTTTTATATTGCTAAGGGTCACAAATTTACCACCAGTAAATTGAAGCGTGATACTAAGAAGTATCTTGGTAATGATGTTCCAGAAACTATTTCTAACCAATTCTTGGACTTGAAGTATAGAGGTACTGCTTACCAAAGAGTTTACAAGAATGGTAAAGCATATAAGGGTAAGTACTTAATTAAAGGTAAGTACAAGGTTGTTACTAGTCTTGTATACGAAGTAGCTGCTAAGAATGACCAATCACAAGTTTCAACTGGTCCTGCTTACATTAATGGTAGGAAAGTTAATGTTTTGCGTGTCGGCGGCGGTGCTGGCAACTACTTCATCAGCTACGCTTACAAGGATAAGAAATTAGCCAAATAATTTAATTCAGAAAAGATAATAATTTTATTGACGGAAAAGGGTTAAACGAGTATACTACTACTAGTTGAGAACAAGAAGAAGCTCCCGCTTCTCGCCTAAGTTAAATTAACCTCTGGGCTGATCGATATTTTCTGTTGATTAAAGGCGGGTGATACTTATCCCGCCTTTTTCTTGTCCTCGAAATTAACACGGAGGTGAACAGTTATACCAAGAAGTTTAATCTTAAACGATAGAATTCGCGCACGCGAAGTCCGTTTAATTGATGAAGATGGTGAGCAAGTTGGCGTCATGAACAAGATGGAAGCCTTACGTCGCGCAAGCGATGCTGGTCTTGACCTTGTTTTGATTTCACCAAATGCCAAGCCACCTGTAGCACGTATCATGGACTACGGTAAGTACCGCTTCGAACAACAAAAGAAGCTTAAGGAATCCCGTAAGAAGTCCAAGACAGTTAGTGTCAAAGAAATTCGTTTGAGTCCAACAATTGAAGGCAACGACTTCGAAACGAAGTTGAAGCACGTTCGTAAGTTTGTTTCTAAAGAAGGAGCTAAGGTTCGTGTATCAATCCGCTTTAGAGGTCGTGCCATCACTCATAAGGAATTAGGTCAACAAGTACTTGAGAAGATGGCTGAATCAACTTCCGATATTGCTAATGTAATTAGCAAGCCTAAGATGGAAGGTCGTTCAATGTTCTTAATGCTCGCACCTAAGAGTGAAAAGGACAAAAAATAAAAAGTAGTTAATTGGAGGAAATAGAAATATGCCAAAGATGAAAACACACCGCGCTTCTGCTAAGCGTTTTAAGAGAACTGCAAATGGTGGTTTAAAGCGTCACCACGCATTTACTGGCCACCGTTTCCACGGTAAGACTAAGAAGCAACGTCGCCACTTGAGAAAAGCTGCTATGGTTTCAAGCAGTGATATGAAGCGTATCAAGCAAATGGTTGCTCAAATGCACTAGTTATTTGTTCTTGAAAAGACTATAGTAGGAGGAAATTTAAATGCCAAGAGTTAAAGGTGGAATTGTAACACGTAAACGTCGTAAGAAGGTCATGAAGCTTGCCAAGGGTTACCGTGGCGCAAAGCACATGCAATTTAAGGCTGCAAGCACTCAATTATTCGTTTCATACAAGTACGCATTCCGCGACCGTAGAAGACGTAAGAGTGAATTCAGAAAGTTATGGATTGCTCGTATCAACGCAGCTGCAAGACAAAACGATATCTCATATTCTAAGTTAATGCACGGCTTGAAGTTAGCTGGTGTTGACATGAACCGTAAGATGTTAGCTGATATTGCTTACAACGATTCAAAGACTTTTGCACAATTAGCAGAAACTGCTAAGAAGGCATTGAACTAATTAGTTCAAAAATAGAGGCCAGGGAAATTATTCCTGACCTCTATTTTTTTACTATTTTTGAATTAAAGCTCTTAACCTGATTTTTTCATCTGGTGTCGTAAATGCCGCATCAACTGCATTTAGGTAAAGCGTCGTTTCTTCTGCTGGCGTTAAATTGGTTTGTTGCTCGAGTAACTTATATTCATGCGGTAAATTAGTATTTGAAACCGTCATATCGTCAGAATTCAGGGTAACTTTCATCCCTTTATGTAGCAATTTTTTAATCGGATAAGAATCAATCTGATCGAATGCTTTGGTGTTCATGTTGGAAGTTGCGCAGCATTCCAGCACGAGTTGCTTTTTAATTAATTCCTGCGTTAACTCTGGGTCCTCAGTGCAACGAATGCCGTGACCAATTCTTTTGGCACCCATGGCCAGGGCTTGGCGAATAGAATCGGGACCGTCTGCTTCACCAGCATGGATTGTATAGGGAACGCCAAGCTTTTTTGCTTGATCAAAGAAGGACTTATATTTGATGTTAGGAATCGGGCCTTCGGCACCGGCTAAGTCAAGGCCGACTACACCTTTGCCCAAAAACTTTTTAGCCAGCTTCACAGTTTCCATGTTCTGTTTTTGATTATCGGCAAAGCGCATCAAACAAAGGATTAAACCAGCATGTAGTTCAGGTAAAGTTTTTTGTTTCTTTTGATCAGCTAAAAACTTATTGAGTCCACTAATCACTGCCTCAATCGCATCTTCTTGAGTTAGACCTTTTTTCGTGTGCAGCTGCGGTGCAAAACGGATTTCTGCATAAACCAGACCTTGCTGTTTTAATTCGACAAGCAAATCATAAACAATCGTTTTAAGATCATGTCTTGTCTGCATCAATTTGTTAGGCAAAGCGAATTTTTCTAAAAATTGATCTAAACTTTTACAGCTAGAATCAACAGACAACTCTTGGCGCAATTCTTCATCTGAAAGAGCAGGCATATTGTGTTCTTTCATTAACTTCTTAACTGTAGCAACGGGGACTGAACCATCTAGGTGAAGGTGTAAATCGATAAACTTTCTCATTTTTCTCCCTTTCTAAATTTTTGATGAAATAGGTTAAATTGTTTAGTATTGTATCACTTTTTGCTAAGAATGAAACAAAAGTTTCTAATACAAACGCATTTTTGATATTATAGAGAGTGATAAAAAATGGAGAGTTTATATGTTATTTAGACCAAAATACACAATAAATACTATTTATAATCTGGACCCCCAGAAATTGAATGAGATGGGAATAAAAGCAGTTTTTTCAGACCTAGACAATACGCTTCTTGCTTGGAATAAGTTTGAAACTGCTAAAGAGATGAACAAATTAAACAGGCGATTAGCCAAGGCGAACATTAAGCTGGTCGTAATTTCGAATAATAATGCTCAACGTGTAGGAAAGGTGCTTACCCCTTACCACATTGACTTTGTTTCTGAGGCACGCAAGCCATTACCGTTTGCAATAACACGTAAACGCGAAGAAATGCATTTGCAAAAGGATCAAGTAATGATGGTAGGCGATCAGCTGATTACCGATATGCAGGCTGGAAATTTGGCTGGAGTTGAGACGGTATTGGTTAAGCCACTGGTTGAAACAGATAAGTGGAATACCAGAATTAATCGATTCTTTGAAAAGATCATCTTTTTCTTTCTTGGTTTATCACATCGAGTAACATTTAAGGAGACTTTGCAAAATGGATGAGGAGATTATTTGTATTGGTTGTGGGGCAGTGCTCCAATCCGATGATCCTAAAAAAGCAGGCTACTTGCCTAAGAGCGCATTAGACAAAGCAAGAAATGAAGAAAACGCAGAAGTGTACTGCCAACGTTGCTTCAGATTGCGCCACTATAACGAAATCATGCCAGTCGATTTAAACAACGACGACTTCTTGGCGCTGCTTAATTCACTTTCCGAAAAGAAGGCATTAGTAGTTAACGTGGTCGACTTGTTTGACTTCTCAAACTCACTTTTGTCATCACTAAAGCGTTTTGTCGGCAATAACGATTTTATCTTAGTCGGTAACAAGTTTGATCTGTTCCCTAAGAATTCTAGACAAAGCAAAATCAAAGATTGGATGAGACAAGAAGCTAACCGCATGGGCCTTTATCCTAAAGAAATCTTCTTGGTTTCTGCTAAGAGAAAGGTCAATCTGGAAAGCTTGATTGCTTATATTAATAAACAATCACAAGATAAAGACGTTTATTTTGTAGGTACAACCAACGTTGGTAAGTCTACTTTGATCAACGCAATTATCGACATGATGGGTGATATCCAAAACTTGATTACCACGTCACGTTTTCCTGGTACAACTTTGGATCGAATCGAAATTCCACTTGAAAATGGTCACTTTTTGATCGACACCCCAGGGATCATGACCGATAATCAATTGGCTACTCACTTGAATGCTAAAGACTTGGAATTGATTTCACCAAAGAAACCGCTCAAGCCAGCTACTTATCAGCTGATGCCTGGCAATACCTTATTCTTAGCCGGACTTGGTCGAATCGATTATTTAAAAGGCGAGTCAACTAGTTTTACTGTTTATGTAGCGCGCGATATGTACGTTCACCGCACTAAGACGGCCAACGCTGATGCTTTTTATGAAAAGCATGTTGGTGAATTGCTTGCTCCACCTGCTAAAGATGATAAGTTGCCAGCACTTAAGGGACAAGAATATCGAACTGAATATAAGAGCGATCTGTTATTTGGTGGGATCGGTTTTGTGACCGTTCCAGAGGGATGCGTTGTTAAGACTTACACGCCAGATGGTATTGGTTTAGGAATTCGTCGTGCATTAATTTAGAGGTTTTCGTATGGTAAATCCAAAATGTATTGAAAAAGCACCTGCTACTGAAGTTAAGGCTCAATTAGAACGTGAAGATGGTAAAGGCCGTCAAATCGGCATTATGGGCGGTACTTTTAATCCTGTCCATATTGCTCACTTGGTTGCGGCCGAACAAGCAATGACTAAGTTGCGTTTGGATGAGGTTTGGTTTATGCCAGATAATATTCCACCTCACAAGAATGCACCATTAACATCAGCTAAAGATAGAGCGACGATGTTAGATTTGGCAACTCGTGATAATCCTAAGTTTAGGGTTAAATTGCTTGAATTGTTCCGTGGCGGCGTTTCTTATACTGTAGATACAATGCGCTACTTAAAGGAAAAAGCACCACAGAATAATTACTATTTAATCATGGGAAGCGATCAAGTTAACAGTTTCCATACCTGGAAAGAAGCACCTACTTTGGCTAAAATGGTTACGCTGGTCGGAATTCGTCGCCCTGGCTATCCACAAGATCCGCAATATCCAATGATTTGGGTAGATGCGCCAGATATTCGTTTGAGTTCTACTGCAATTCGTCGCTCCGTGGCTACTGGTACTTCAATTAGATATTTGGTACCAGAACCAGTTAGAAAGTATATTGAAGAAAAGGGGCTTTACCTTGACGAAACTAACATTTAAAAAGACTTATTCACCATTATCTAGTGATGAAATTATTGCTAAAGAAAAAGCTAATATGGACAAAAAGAGATTTAAGCACTGCGTTCGCGTTAGTGAAACTGCCCGTAAATTAGCAAAGTTGAATCACTATGATGAAGATAAGGCAGCACTTGCTGGATTTGTACATGATTATGCCAAACAAGTTCCCGTTGAAGAATACCGCAAGGTAATCAAGGAACAAGATTTTGACAAGGATTTACTTAACTGGAACCGCGCAATTTGGCACGGTATTGTTGGCACATATTTCATTGAACACGATTTAAAAGTCAGAGATCCTGAAATTTTGACCGCAGTGCGTCGTCACACCACAGGTGATACTGAGATGACCATGCTGGACAAAATCGTCTTTATGGCCGACTTTATTGAACCAGGACGTGATTTCCCTGGCGTAGATGAAGCACGCAAAATCACTTATGCCAATATTGATGAAGGTGTCGGCTATCAATTAGCACACACCTTAGAGTTTTTAGTTGAAAAGAGAAAAAGAATTTATCCACGCACTATAGCAGCATATAATGTTTGGAGTACTAAATAATAAAAATAAAGGAGAAAAAATTTGACTAGTCAAGAAATTTTAGATTTTACTACTAAAGCTATTAGCGATCGTCACGGTGAAGATACCGAAGCTTATGATATGCGCGGAATCAGTATTTTAGCGGATTACTACGTAATTACTAGTGCAGGTTCAAACCGTCAACTTCACGCTATTGTTAACTCAATTGTTGATGAAGCTCACCAAAACAACTACACTGATTACCGCATCGAAGGTACTAGAGACTCTAACTGGCTTTTAGTAGACTTAGGCGACGTTGTAGTTAACATCTTTACCAAGGAAGCACGTGAGTTTTACAACCTTGAAAAACTTTGGGCTAATGGTAAGCAAGTTGAATTAAAGGAAGACTAATAAAAATGAGCGTTGTGGGGATTATTTCAGAATTTAATCCTTTCCATAGTGGTCACGAATTTTTATTAAATCAGGCACGCTTAATTGCCCAAAATGATCCTATCGTCGTTATTATGTCAGGCAACTACGTTCAGCGTGGCGAAATGGCCATTATGAGCAAGTGGGAGCGCGCCAAAGCCGCTTTGCAATCTGGTGCCGATTTAGTATTTGAAATGCCTTTTTCTACGGCGGTTGAACCAGCTGACCTATTTTCATTAGGTAATATCGAGCAATTATCTAAATTAGGCGTCACAGATTTAGTATTTGGGGTTGAAGATGCTAACTTGAATTTTGCCTATCTTGGTGGCAAGATTGCGGAAATTCCCCAAAATCATATGGACTTTAAGGATTATAGTCAGACCTATTCAACTCAATATAATCAAATGGTAGCTCGAGAAGTAGGCCATGAAATTAATCAACCTAATGCCATTTTGGGTTTAGCTTATTCCGTGGCTAACTACAATCTGGGCTCACCTTTAAAGTTGCATCCCATCAATCGAATCGGTGCAGGCCACGATGATTTATTGCAACGCAGTGGCGTTGTGCAAAGTGCCAGCGCAATTCGTAACTTGCTTTTACACGGAGAAGATACCAGCAACTTGAAGTACTGGATGCCTAAAGCCGAAGCCGCAGTTTTAAGCAAGCAAAAAGTATACCCTAACTGGAACTTATTGTATCCATTTTTGAAATACCGCATTGAATCTTCTTCAGTGGAAGATTTACGTCAAATCTATCAAATGAGTGAAGGACTCGAATACAAGATGAAGCAAGAAATTCACTTGTCGCGTGATTTCACTGAATTCTTGCGCAGAATCAAGTCTAAGCGGTATACTTATTCTCGTTTGCGCCGTTTGAGTTTATACACTCTGTTAAACGTGACGCAAGATGACATGATTGCTAGCTTTAATCATGAATCACTAATGCTTTTGGGCTTTAGTAAAATTGGACGTAATTTTTTAAAAGATAATCGTAAAAATTTCCAAACGGAAATTATTTCTAAGGTTGATAAGAGAAGCGCAAAAGATGGTTCTCTTGCACTTCAAGTTAGAACAGATCGTTTATTTGAACAAATAATGGGAGTTGACCAAAACTTTGGCCGACGTCCAATCGAGGTGTAATATGTTAGAAATTAGTTTTTCTAAAATAGAAAATGCTTCTGAGCCACTTACTCATATCGAACGTGATGTAAAGATGCGCCCAGAATTTTTCAAGCGAAGTAAGGAACTTTTGATTGATGCCAAGAATGTGCATCTATCAGGAGACTTGTTCTATCAAGAACCATTTGTAACCGGCAATTTTCATATCACAGCTGACTTAACAGTTCCATCTAGTAGAAGCTTAAAACCGGTTGATTATCAAGAAGACTTCACTTTTGTAGAAAACTACATTGATCGCAAGCCTACAAAGGAAGAATTAGAGGATAATGACACAATCGTACAAGTAGATAATGATGTTATTGATCTGCAAACTGCTGTTGAAGATAATATGTTGCTGAATATTCCAACTACTATTTTGACACCGGAAGAAAAGGAAAAGAATATTTTCCCAGAAGGTAATGGCTGGGAAGTTATCTCTGAATCTGCCTTTGATGAAGGTAAGAAGAATCAAGTTAACCCAGCTTTTGCTAAGCTGAAAGTCTTGCTTGATAATCAAGATGACAAAAACGATAAAAAATAGTAACAAAATTATCGAAACAATCAAAGAATTTTAACTTTGATTGTTTTTTAATCTTGTTTTAGAGCGGTTTTTAAAGTATCCTTTAATTATAAAAGCATTTTTTAATTAATTTATTAGTATTAAAAGAATAAATTGATCTATGAGGAACTGAGATAAGATGGCAAAAATTCTGATTATTGAAGATGAAAAAAATTTGGCTCGCTTTGTAGAGCTCGAATTACAACACGAAAATTATGAAACCGTAGTAGAAAACAACGGCCGTAAGGGTTTGGACGATGCCCTTTCCCAAGATTTTGATGCAATTTTACTTGACTTAATGCTTCCAGATTTAAACGGTTTGGAAATTGCTCGTCGTGTACGTCAAGTTAAGACTACTCCTATCATCATGATGACTGCACGTGACTCTGTTATTGACCGTGTATCAGGCCTAGATCACGGTGCTGATGACTATATCGTTAAACCATTTGCAATTGAAGAACTTCTTGCACGTTTACGTGCCGTTTTGCGTCGTGTAAAGATTGAAAAGGATGCTTCTAAAGTAACTGTTGCTAAGCAAAAGATTGTTAAGTTCAAGGACTTGACTATTGAAACTGCTAATAGAATTGTTCACCGCGGTGACGGTAAGGCAATTGATTTAACTAAACGTGAATACAACTTACTCATGACGTTGATCGAAAATAAGAACAACGTTGTTAGTCGTGATCAATTGTTGAACAAGATTTGGGGACCTGAATCAAACATCGAAACTAACGTGGTCGAAGTTTACGTTCGTTACTTGCGTAACAAGATCGATGTACCAGGTCAACCATCTTACATCAAGACAGTACGTGGTACTGGATACATGGTAAGAGATGAAGATGATGATCAAGAATAAAAGAGATAGAGCTAAAGAGACCAAACATTCATCGTTAATTGTGCGATGGGTAAGTATCGTTGCGTTGACGATTACGGTCTCTTTTGTCTTATTTTCAGTTGTGGTTTATCAAATTGTAAGTAAGCAATCGATGGACCAGCAGGAAGAAACTTCCGACAATGTAGTGGTTACGCTTGAGCGGACGTTAAGTTCGATTCCAGATGAGTTGGAGATTTCGAATGTCATTCCGTCGCTATCGCCATCTACAAGGCGAATCTTGAACGGCGGTCCTGCCATTAGCAGCAAAGATACGCGGAACAATGCCTTTAGCGACAACCTGATTTCTTTAATATCCAATCCTGATATTAACGTAGCTGTCTACAATCGGCATAACGAGGTTGTCTTTGCCAATGGTGATACGACGCCAAAGTTTAGTCCTTTTAAGGGTAATCGCAGGGTAGTACAGGTTAAACGAAATAATAAAACGACTCTAGTTACCTACCAAAAGGTGTACTCGTCCGTTAATAATAAATTGACTGGGTATGTGGTTGTCTCAAATAAAATGACGTATTACAACCATTTGATGAGCAACTTGCTGCACTGGATGCTGATTATTTCGCTGATTGCAATTATCTTCTTTGTGGCTATTTCATATGTCTTGGTAGTCAATGTTGTTAGACCGATTAAGACGATGTCTAAAGTGGCTAAGGAAGTTAATGCTGATCCAAATAGTGAGGCCAGAATTAAGCCGCTTAATCGTGACGATGAATTAGCAGAGCTGGCCAGTTCTATCAACCAGATGCTGGATCGGATGCAGAGTTATATTGAACAGCAAAAGCAGTTTGTTGGGGATGTTTCTCACGAATTGCGGACCCCTGTTGCCGTAATTGAAGGACACTTAAACATGCTGGAGCGTTGGGGCAAGGATGATCCGCAAATTTTGGATGAATCAATCAAGGCCTCATTGCAAGAAGCTGATCGAATGAAGCACCTGATCCAAGAAATGCTTGATTTGACTAGAGCTGAACAAATTGATGTGCAATATCCATATGAAATAACTAACGTTAATGAAGTAGTACGGAGAGTTGTTTCTGATTTGGCAATGGTTCACCCTGACTTTAAGATTCAGCTTGATGAGGATGACTTGCCTGATGATACTGAGATTCAAATGTATCACGGTCACCTTGAACAACTATTGGTCATTTTGATCGATAATGGTATTAAATACTCAACGGATCGTAAGCAGATCAATGTTTCTGCCGGTGTAACCAAAAAAGAAGTCAGCATCATGGTGCAAGACTTCGGTGAAGGTATTTCACCAGAAGATCAAAAGAAGATCTTTAATCGCTTCTATAGAGTGGACAAGGCCAGAACCCGTGAAAAAGGCGGTAATGGTTTAGGTTTATCAATCGCTCAAAAATTAGTTGATAGTTATAAGGGCAAAATCAGTGTTGAATCTGTAGAAGGGCAAGGCAGTCAATTTAAGATGGTCTTCCCAGTTCTTTCTAAAAAGCGTGCCGCTGAATTACGAAAGATTGAAGCAGAAAAACATAAAAATGATGTGCCAGATGGCATTTTGAAGTAAAAAAAGGACCTAGAATTTTCCAGATCCTTTTTTTGTATCTTAATTATTTTCTTCTTTGTTGCTTACCCTTGTTGCGGTTACGTAAATCTTGGTGCAATTCTTTCTTAGCTTCGGTATTAGCAGTATTGCTTTCGCCGCTAGGATTGAATAAAGCATCAACCTTTTCTTTGGTAACAACTACTTCAACTGGCTTTTCCTTTAATTCTTCAGCCACGTGTTGCTTAACCTTAGGGGTGAGGACGAAGGTGACGATTAATTGTTGGATAATCGTTACCAAGTTACCTGCGGCCCAGTATAAAGCTAATGCACCTGAGAATGACAAACTGAAGAATAAAGTCATAATTGGGTTAACGATCATCATCGATTGCATTGTCTTCTTTTGTTCTTCAGGGATGCCGATCAATGAGATGTAACCTTGAATAACTGTGAAAACAGTCGCAACGATCGCCAAAACTACTGATTTTTGACTAAGGGAGATGCCAAAGAATGTTGAGTGCGCTAATTGTGGTGAGTAAAATACCGCTTGGTAAATTCCCCACATAATAGGCAACTGAATAATCAAAGGCAAGCATCCCATGCCGCCAGTCAAAGAAACTTGATTCTTTGAATATAGCTCTCTTTGCCAACCTGACAAGGTCATTTGTTGGTCAGGGGTAATTCCCTTATGCTTCATTGCAGTTTGAATGAGCTTCATTTGTGGCTGCAGACGAGCCATTTTTTCTTGTTGGCGTACGCTCTTATTTTGTTGCACAAGCATAAGTGGCATCAAAATAAGACGAACGACAAAGGTAATGATCACGATACCCCAACCAGCGCCATTTTCGCCGCCGATCATGTGGGCAGTTTGGATCATAATGTTTTGCAAGGGACGACCTAACCATTGGTAAACCCAACCGTAGATTCCGCTGTGAGGAGCCACATTAGGGTTATTGGTAGCGCCACATGCACTCAATACAAGAGCCGCGACTACTAAGAGTGCCAATACTCCTGTATATCTCTTAATTTTTTTCATTAAAATAATCACCACTTAGTTTCTATTAAAAAATGTATCTCTAATATAATACATTAAAGCTATGCATTTTTTCCACATTTGAGGCTAATTCTTGGTCAATGTTTTCAATATGAGCAAAACCTGATGCAGATGGCAATTTTTCAATAAAGTGATCAAGCTCGCTAGGTTCGCCTTGGATGTAAATAGTTACGGTGCCGTCTGAATTATTTCTTACTGTGCCGGGGATGCCCATTTTATTGGCCAGCATTTGTGTGCTCCAGCGAAAACCTACGCCTTGAACTAAACCCGAAACAACTAATTTTCTAGTTTCCATAGTGAATGCCTCGTTTTCAATTAATTTATCTTTTTTCTATATACAATTATCCATTATAATGGGGACAGAAGCAAAAAGGAGAGAATTATGCAACAAATTAGTTCAGTTAATAATGCAACAATTAAAAAATTAGCTAAATTAAAGCAAAAGAAATATCGTGATGAAGAAAACCGCTACTTAATTGAAGGGTTTCACTTGTTTGAAGAAGCTGTTAAAGCAGGCAAGAAATATCAATATGTCTTAGGAACAGAAGAAGCTCTTGATCAAGTAAACGAAGACTACGATATTGATTTAGATGGCAAAAACGTCATTTTAATCAATAAAGCAATTGCCCGTCATTTGAGCAGCACTAAGAATTCACAAGAAATCTTCATGGTACTTAAGATCGATCAACCTAAGGAATTTCCATTTAATTATGGTAAATGGGTCTTGCTTGATAATTTAGCTGATCCAGGCAATGTTGGTACGATCATTAGAACTGCCGATGCCGCTGGTTTTGATGGCGTGGTTTTGTCACCAGAAAGTGCTGACTTATACAATCCTAAGACGCAACGCGCTATGCAAGGAAGTCAATTCCACATTGATTTGATTAAGCGCGACTTAGCAGACGTCATCACTGATTTCCAAGATTCTGCGATTCCTGTTTATGCCAGCATGCTTGATAAATCAGCTAAGCAATTGCAAGACTTTGAGAAGGTGCCTCAACTTGCTTTAATTATCGGTAACGAAGCACATGGCGTAAGCGAAACTATTGCTAGTTTAAGCGATGAAAAGTTGTATATTCCAATTAAGGGTAAGGCTGAATCTTTGAATGCGGCAGTAGCTGCCGGCATTATGATTTACCATTTTGTTTAGCACTTGTAATTAGTAAGTAGTTTTTCTATAATAGATAAGAAAATATAATAATATTTTTACTGGAATTATACCAATGAATAGGAGAGTTACTTATGCAAGAAGTTAAAGAAAAAAAGGAGACAACTCCTTGTAAACCGGAAGATTATGAATTGTGTAATCACTTTATCAATGCCTTTAGAATAATCGGCAAGAAGTGGAACGGCTTAATCATTAGCTCATTATGCGACACAGAGGATATGCGTTTTAAGGATCTAGCTCGCTGCATTGAAGCTTGCTCTGACCGTGTTTTGGTTGAGCGTCTTAAAGAACTTGAGCAAGACGGTATTGTAAAGCGCACTGTTAACAAAGACACAGGTATTATTTCCTATAGCTTGACCGAAAAGGGGGCTGACCTTAAGCCAGTCTTTGATCAAGTTCATGATTGGGCAGATAAGTGGGCCTAGGAGCTTGCAAGAATTCCAAAAAAGAAATATTATATTAGTTAATTACTAAGATCAAGACTAGTAACAATGTTGCTATCTAGACAGAGAGTCTTCTTTAACAAGCTGAAAGAGAAGATAGACAAGCAGTTGTGAATTTCATCTTGGGAGTAGAATCTAACCCATTCCGGTATTTCACCGTTAACGAAAGCTTAAGTGTGGACATACTATGTCCAAACTAGGGTGGTACCGCGAAGCTTCGTCCCTACTGGGACGGAGCTTTTTTGTTTTTGAAAGGAAAGAATTAATGGACTTATTTGATAAGTTGAAAGAGCTCCATGAAGAAGGGCTTAAGCAAATCAACAAAGCAACTGATGAGCAAACGTTAAATAAAGTTAGAGTTGAATTGGTTGGTCGTAAAGGTGAATTAACCAAGATTTTGCACTCAATGCGTGATGTTGCACCAGAGAACAGACGTGAAGTTGGGCAAAAAGTTAATGAATTGCGTGACTTGTTCAACACTCAATTAGATGCCGCAAAAGATGAAATTGTTAAGGCGGTTTTGGCTAAGCGACTTGAAGAAGAAAAGATTGACGTTACTTTGCCAGGTCGTCAAGGTCATTTAGGTTCCAAGCACCCAATCAATATTATTTTAGATGACCTTGAAAGCTACTTCATTGGTATGGGCTACAAGGTTGTCCAAGGTCCAGAAATTGAAACAGACCACTATTGTTTCGAAATGATGAACTTGCCTAAGGATCACCCAGCTCGTGATATGCAAGCTACTTTCTACATTGACGATGAAGACTTGCTTAGAAGTCAAACTTCAGGTGACCAAGCTCGTGTCCTTGAAAAGCATGACTTCTCAAAGGGCCCACTTAAGATGGTTGGTCCTGGTAAGGTTTACCGTCGTGATGATGACGATGCAACTCACTCACACCAATTCATGCAAATGGAAGGTTTGGTTGTCGATAAGAACGTAACCATGAGTGATTTGAAGGGTACCCTTGAAATGATCGCTAAGCACGTCTTCGGTCAAGATAGAGCAACTCGTCTTCGTCCAAGTTACTTCCCATTCACCGAACCATCAGTTGAAATGGACGTATCTTGCTTCAACTGTAACGGCAAGGGTTGTCCTATTTGTAAATACACTGGCTGGATCGAAGTATTAGGTGCCGGTATGGTTCACCCTAATGTTTTGGAAAATGCTGGCGTTGACTCAAATGTTTACGGTGGCTTTGCCTTTGGTGTAGGACTTGATCGTTTTGCAATTTTGAAATACGGCATTGACGACATCCGTGATTTCTACACTAACGATGTTCGTTTCTTGGAACAATTCCGCAAGGAGGAAAAGTAAAATATGTTAGTTTCATACAATTGGTTACAAGATTTTCTTAACTTAGATCAAGATCCTCACGCTTTAGCTGAAAAAATCACTCGTACTGGTGTAGAAATTGCTGAAGTTAAGCACCCAGAAGAAGGACTTAAGAAGCTTGTCGTAGGTAAGGTCCTTGATTGTAAGGGCGTTGAAGGTACCCACCTTCACTTGACTCACGTTGATGTTGGTGAAGATGAACCATTGCAAATTGTTTGTGGTGCTCCTAATGTAGCTGCAGGCGAATTAGTAATTGTTGCTCTTCACGGTGCTAGAATTGCTGGCAACGAAAAGATCAAGAAGGGCAAGATCCGTGGCATGGAAAGTTACGGTATGATCTGTGGTTTGCAAGAAATTGGTTTTAACGATTCTGTAGTACCAGAAGAATTCGCTGATGGTATTTATATCTTCCCTGAAGATGCTGACGTAAAGCCAGGTCAAGATGTCTACGAAGCTTTAGGCATGGACGACTACATTTTAGACTTCGATATTACGCCAAACCGTGCTGATACTTTGAGCATGGAAGGCGCAGCTTACGAAGTTGGTGCTATCGTTGATCAAAAGCCTAAGGTCGAAGACGTTGTCTTAAAAGAAGATGGTCCAGACTGGACTGATTCACTTGACGTTAAGGTAGACGAAAAGCTTGCTTCTAAGTTCTACTTACGTAAATTGACTGGTGTTAAGATTCAAGACTCACCACTTTGGATGCAAAGACGCTTGTGGAATGCAGGTATTCGTCCAATTAACAACGTCGTTGACGTAACTAACTATGTCATGCTTTTGACTGGTCAACCAATGCACGCTTACGATGCCAAGGCTTTCGAAAACGGTAAGTTAGAAGTTAGATTGGCTAACAAGGGCGAAAAGCTTACTTTGCTTAACGAAAAAGAAGTTGAACTTGATCCAAAGGATATCGTCATTACAGATGGTGAAAAGCCAGTGATGATGGCTGGCGTAATGGGTGGTTTGAACTCAGAAATTACCTCTGAAACTACTGACGTAATTCTTGAATCCGCAATCTTTGATCCAACTTTGGTTAGAAAAGCTGCTCTTCGTCACGCTAACCGTACTGAAGCTTCAAGTCGTTACGAAAAAGGTACTAACTGGGATGCCACTGAAAAGGCAATCAACATGGCTGCACTTCTGCTTAGAAATGATGCTAGTGCCACTGTTGATGAAGGTATTATCAAGGCTGCCGACACTAAGCGTGAACCAGTTGCAGTTAAGACTACCATTTCTCACATTAACAAGGTTTTAGGTTCAGAAATTAGTCCTGAAGACATGCTTAAGATCTTTGATCGTTTAGGCTTCCCAGTTGATCGTGATGGTGACGATATTACTGTTCATGTTCCTAACAGAAGATGGGACATTTCAATTCCTGCAGACTTAGTTGAAGAAGTTGGTCGTATCTACGGTTACGACAACTTGAAGTCTACTCAACCACTTTTGGCTGAAACTCACGGTGGCTACTCAGAAAAAGAAGAAATGATGCGTCGCATGAAGGCTATTGTTGAAGGACAAGGCTTGATGGAAGCAATTTCTTACTCATTGACTTCACCTGAAAAGGCTACTCGCTACACTAAAGATCCAAAGGACATTGTTAAGGTTCAAATGCCATTGAACTCAAGTCGTTCAGTAATGCGTCAAAACTTGATGACCGGTTTGGTTGATGCAGCTAGCTACAACTTTGCTAGAAAGCAAACTCAATTGGCATTGTTTGAACAAGGTCGTGTTTACGATCACGATGGTGGCATTTATAACGAACATGAACACCTTGCTGCTTTGTACTCAGGCAATACTTTTGCAGAAAACTGGCAACACTTGACCCAAAAAGTTGATTTCTACTTCGTTAAAGGTCAATTGACTAACTTATTTGATGCAGTTGGCATTGATCCTGAAAAGGTAGTTTACCGTGCCGAAAGTATTGAAGGGATGCACCCAACTAGAACTGCTGGTATCTACATCGATAAGCAATACGTAGGTATGATCGGTATGATTGCTCACGCAGTAACCTTGTCAGACAAGGCACTTCGCAACGCAGAACTTTATGGTTACGAAATCAACCTAGATGTAATCATTCCAATGCTTACTAAGGGCATGACTGCTGTTCCAGCACCTAAGTTCCCAGCAATTGAACGTGACCTTTCACTTTTGGTTGATAAGGAAGTAACAAACCAAGAAGTTGAAAACGTAATTAAGTCAAACGCTGGTAAATACTTGGTTGACCTCAAGGTAATCGATGTTTACGAAGGTAGCCACCTTGCTGCAGGCAAGAAGAGTTTTGCTTACAACTTGACCTTCTTGAACAGAAAGGATACCTTAACTGATGAAGTTGTTAATAACGCAATGGACAAGATTATTGCCGGTTTGGAAAACGATCTTGACATTAAAGTACGTTAGTTTAAGGTTGACTTTACTGGTGTAAACCAATATCATTGATCAATGCAAAGAAAATTTAATTTCTGAGGAGTTAAAAAATATGCCTGAAAAATCTTATCCAATGACTGCTGAAGGTAAAGAAAAACTTCAAGCAGAATTAAAGAATTTAAAGTTAGTTAAACGTCCAGAAGTAATTCAACGTATTAAGGTTGCTCGTTCATTCGGTGACTTGTCAGAAAACTCTGAATACGATGCAGCTAAGGACGAACAAAGTCACGTAGAAGACAGAATCGCACAAGTTGAAGACATGCTTAAGTATGCTCAAGTTGTAGATGCTGACAGTGTTGATCCTAACGAAGTTTCAGTTGGTAAGACTGTTACCTATACTGAAGTTGGTACAGATGATCCAGAAACCTACACTATCGTAGGTAGTGACGAATCTGACCCATTAAACGGCAAGATTTCAAACGATTCACCAATCGCACAAGCTTTGCTTGGCAAGAAGAAGGGTGAAACCGTATCAATTACCACTCCTGGTGGCCAATTTGACGTTGTAATTAACAAGGTTGAAGCTTAATAATCAAAGAGGGGTAGGTAACTACCTCTCTTTTTGCTCTTTATAGAAGAAAGGATTCCTTATGAGAAAAGTAGGTATTATCGGTTTAGGCCACGTTGGTGCAACTGTTGCGTATACTTTGTTTACTCACGGTATCGCTGATGAATTAGTTTTACTTGATAAAAATGAAGACAAAGTAGCAGCTGAATACAATGACTTACACGATACATTAGCAAGAAACAATTACTACGTTCGTGTAACTATGCAAGATTGGCATGAATTAAAAGATGCTGATGTAGTTGTAACTGCTTTTGGTGATATCGCTGCTAGTGTTAAGACCGGCGATCGTTTTGGCGAATTCGAACTTAACGCTAAGAATGCTAAAGAAGTTGGAGAAAAGATCAAGAATTCTGGCTTCAAAGGCGTATTGATCAACATTTCTAACCCATGTGATGCAGTTGCACAAATTTTGCAAGAAACTACTGGCTTATCTAAGAACCAAGTCTTTGGTACTGGTACTTTCCTTGATACTGCTAGAATGCAAAGAATTGTTGGCGAAAAGCTTGGTCAAGACCCAAGAAACGTTGAAGGCTGGGTATTAGGCGAACACGGTTCATCACAATTTATCGCTTGGTCAACTGTGCGTGTAAACAACAAGATTGCTATTCAATTGTTTAGTGAAAATGAACAAAAGAAATTGAGCAAGCAACCTAACAAGAACTCATTTGTTGTTGCTAACGGTAAGGGTTACACTAGCTATGCAATTGCTACCTGTGCAACACGTTTGATTCAAGCTGTCTTTTCTGATGCGCGTTTGTTTGCTCCTGTATCTGTTTATAACCCAGAGTACAAGACTTACATCGGCTACCCAGCTATTATTGGCCGTGATGGGATTGAACAAGTCGTTGAATTGAAGCTTACTTCAAGTGAACGTGAAAAGCTTCAAGCCGCAGCTGACAAGATTAAGGAACACCTTGATCAATTGAAGAACAAGTAAAAGATAATAAAATCCAAGAGCGAAATTTCTGAAAAGAGATTTCGTTCTTTTTTTGTTTAAAAATTAGTGTAAAATTAAATAAAGATTAATTTTTAGACAGGAGGAATTTGATGTCCTTTTACGATTTAGACTTTATTGAAAAAACATTTATTCATTACGCTAAAGAAAATACTAGATCTTATGAAGAAAAGCATGATCAAGTACCAACTTCGATCGGTCAAGTTAAGATGGGCAAGGAGTTGACTAAGCAGCTTCAAGAGATTGGTTTGGATGCCTATTACAATGAAAAAACTGGCTTTGCAATTGGTCATTTGAAGAAAAATGTAACCGATGATGTGACACCAATCGGCTTCTTTTCTCATATTGATACGGCTGATTTTAATGCGGAAAATATTAGGCCACAGGTTCACCGCAATTATGATGGTAAGAGAGTGGTGCTGGATGAAAAAGAAGGTATTTATCTTGATCCGAAAGATTTTCCGGCATTAGCCAGCTGCAAGGGCGAAACTTTGATTACTTCAGATGGACATACTCTACTTGGGACAGATGATAAAGCGGGGATTGTCGGAATCTTGAGCATGCTTAAGTATTTGACTGAACATCCTGACATTGAACACGGTGATATTTATATCGGCTTTGGCCCAGATGAAGAAATCGGTTATGGTGGCCGCCGCTTTGATGCTAAAGATTTCCCAGGAGTAGAGCTCGCTTATACTTTGGAAAATGGTCGACCAGGGGATTTTGAATATGAAACCTTTAATGCTACTGAAGCACAGATTCATATTCGCGGTACTGTGGTTCACCCAGGCGAGGCCTATGGCTTAATGGTGAATGCTGCAAGTTTGATGAATGACTTTTTGGATCGTTTGCCTAAAGATGAAGTGCCAGAAAAGTCTAAGGGACACGATGGTTTTATCTTGGTATTAAATGCGGCAGGTTCAGTTGATCATGCTGATATTAGTTTGATCATTAGAGATTTTGATTGGGATAAATTTACTACGAAAGAGCAATTAATCAAGGATATCGTGGCCGAACTTAATCAAAAATACGGTGACCGTTTCTCATTGAAAATGCGCCGTCAATATGAAAATATCTACAATGTAATTAAGGATCAACCATATGTGGTTAATCTAGCCCTTGATGCATACAAAAAGCTTGGTATTAAGCCAAATATTCAAACTTTTAGAGGCGGTACCGACGGTAACTTTATTACCCAAAAGGGCATCCCTACACCTAACTTGTTCAATGGCGGTGGCAACTATCATGGTCGCTATGAATATGCGACGGTTGAACAAATCGATAAGTTGGCTGAGGTTTTAACCGAAATCGTGAAGGAACATTTATCCCAAACTAGAAATGGCCGTGATGAAGCACCTTTAAAGAAATATTGGTAAAATAAAGCGATAAATATTTTTTAAGGGGATAGATATGAAAAAGATAATTGCTAAATCGGTAGGGATGTTTGAACTTTTTTACGATTTAGTTTTTGTTTATGCAATTTCCAAGATCACGGCAATGGTTCACTATCCAGTAAATGGCGGTATTCCGTTAGTTACTTTATTGCAGTTCCTTTTCGTAGTAATTGTAGTCTTACAAATATGGCTTTTTCAGGCGCTGTATTTTAACAGGTATAGTTAAAATCGTTATTTTGATATAACCGGACTTTTGTTCAACATGTTTGTCATGGTTTATTTGGTCAACAATATCAATACCGAATGGCGGATTACATTCCAACACTTTAACTTAGCCATGGTAGCGATGCTGGTCGATTTGATCATGCAATATTGGATAGGGACGCCGAAGGATGAAGAAAGCGATAAAAAGCCATTTATCTTGATATTGGCGATTGAATTGTTGCTGGCTATAGTTGGTTTGCTTGTTGGCTATCAAATTGGCATCTATATCGTAATCGTCGGTTATATTTGTGGCTTTTTATTGCCATTATTGATGTATGATAAGTTTCAAGCTGGACAAGTTAACTTTCCGCATTTAGTTGAACGAGTAGGTTTAATCGTGATCATTGCTTTTGGCGAAGCAATCGTCAATTTGGCTAGTTACTTTAATAGTGAGACACCGATTACTTATGCAGTTTTATTGTTTGTTTCGCTTTGCTCGATGTTTGCAGCTATGTGAATTTTTCTGAGAAAATCATTAATCATCATCAGGTAAGCAAAGGCTTTGTCTTGATGTATAGTCATATTGTATTAGTTGTAGCGATTCTAATGACTACAGTTGCAACGCTTTATTTAAATTCCAAAGCGATAAAACTCACCTTATAAAAGTGAAAGTCGAGATGGAGTTTGTCGATCATCTTAGTCTAGAAAAATACTTGAGTGATTCGTCTGTTCAAAAGCAGTTTAATGATGAGGCAAAGAAGACGAGTTTTCTACTTGGAAAATTTACCTTTCGTAAGCAAGATAGAGTAGATGACATGGAGGAGTTTATTTTAAGTGGAATTAATGAATTAACTCCTTTGTATGAAAAATTGTAGAAAAAAAGAGATTCGAAATTTTCGAATCTCTTTTTTGTGTAACTATCAGAATTTAAATTAACGATCTTCGTGGTTAGTGAAGTAACGGTAGTCCTTACTCTTGTCAAACAATACGGCACGAGCGTTTTCACCGTTTGAAATTGAGAAGATAACGTCAGGGTACTTGCTCTTAACTTCATCTTCTAAAAGACCTCTAAGCATGTCGTTGTTAGCTAAAACTGAACCAGTTAAAGCAATCTTCATTGGCTTTGGATCTTCGTAACGGTCCAAACCGATGATAATGTCACGAGCTAACAAGTGAGCTTGTTCCTTAATGATCTTGGTTGCATCTTCGTCGCCTTTGTCAGCAAGCTTAGCAACGTGAACTGCCATACCAGCTACTTCTGGGTTAGACATCTTGTAGAACTTAGCGTTACATTCATCCATGTGTTCAACGTTGAATAACTTAGTGAACATGTCGATAAGTGAGTTGTGTTCACGTTTGTCCCAGCTAAGAAGAGCTGATTGCATAGCTGAACGAGCAATAGCGTAACCTGAACCTTCGTCACCTAAGATGTTGCCGTAACCACCTACAGCGATCAAGTGACCATTTTGTAAGCCATTGTAAACAGAACCAGTACCAGCAATAACCAAAGCACCATCATCGCCTTCAAGGCCTGCGTAAAGAGCTAAAAGTGAGTCGGTAATAGCACGAGTTGGCAGGTTGTTGATTCTTGATGAAATAGTTGCAGCAACTTCTGGAGCATTACCAACAACAGAAAGACCAGCGATACCAACTAATACACGCATGCAGTCGCCATCAATCTTGTTTAATAATTCGTTAATAGTGTCGGAAATATTTTTAATTCCGCCTTCGTAGTCAGCATTAATTTGACCTGGACCGCCTTCGGCACGACCAAGTTCTTTGCCATTTTCGTCATATGCGATTGCAGTTGAGTGAGTACCACCTGCGTCAACACCAATTTGGTATTTAAGAGCCATATTTTCAATCTTCCTTCTATATTAATTTATCCGTATGATAACGTATACATTTTATTACATTTTCATATGACAGGTCTAGTATTAATTTTATTGTTAGCGCTAACACTCATTATTTTCTAATGCTTAAATAAAGAAATAATGTAAGCAAACTAATAGCTATGCCAATCAAGAATACCCAAGGAACGTAAATTAGAGTAATCTTGTGTGTACCTTTATTTAATTTAAAATTCAAAAAAGTATTCATAAATAGTATTTTATTTTTGTGAATTATATGACCATTATCCAAAATGAGCCAATTAAAACTGTTAGGAATAGTTGAATTCATTGTTTCCGTCTTTTTAGTGCTAAATGAATTGGAGTGAATTGTTAAAGCGGAGGTTTGTTTGAACTGTGGCTGCTTTTGCTTAAATTTGTCCATTATTTGCTCAAGCTGTTTAGTGTTCAAACACCAGAGGTTAGCCGCATTTAGATTTAATTGATTATTTTTAAGCGTGAAAACTACATGAATAGTTTGGCCACACTGACGACTACCTAGATTGATTAAGCGAGAATTCTGATCACGTACGTCGGTATTAATGCTGTTGCCATTAACGGTTAAGCTGATTGAGTCATTATCAATATCACCAGGGAGCTCAAGATAGTATGAGTTGTCAGTTTGTGGTTTAAAGTTAAAGATTACGCGTCCTTCTTTAGCCTTATCTTTCTTGGTGTATTGCATCCAGCCGCCGTCCCAGCCCGAAATATTAATTAGTTTTGGATCAGGCCAGGTTACGCTAGAGAATAGTTGTGTTTGTTTTCCCGTAGCTGCTTCAAAGAATTTATTTTGATTGCCAGTAATATCGGTTGAATCAAATTTAACTTTAGTAGTAGATTTAGGCGTTAAGAATAAAAATGGTAAAGCATCGTCATTTTTCATCAAAACTAGTTGCTCAAATCTTTTCACAATATCGTAGTCGCTGGTATCGATTCGATTGCTGGAATTGCTATATTTCATCTGCTCATTTGCCTTAAGCGGAGTGATATCGTCATTAGGTAAAATGTAGTATTTAACGCCAAATAAATCGTCGGTAATTGGTGTGCTGCCATAATTGGTGTAGGAATTGCTGTTGTTGACGAAGCCCAAGTTGCTTAAAAGATTTAAAACGCGTTGGTTAGAGATAGAATTAAAAGTGCTGAGGCCGTAGTAATTTGCACTGAATGGATCATCGTCGGAGCGATAGAACGTTTTTTCCATCCGATATAATCTGTCGTCATGATCTTTAGCATATTGTGTAACTTGTTTAGTATTTTGAACGAAATTTTGGTAATCAGCGTTGTTTTGGTAGGCCAAATTGTTTAATGATAGAACCAGATTAACGATCAATTCTAGCTCAATAATTAAACAGAAGAACGGAGCTGCAAAGTTGCTTCTGTTGTGGATGAAACCGATGAAAAGGATACCAAGTGCTAAAAAGGCGGCAGAGGCAGTCTGAGCATTTTGATTCAAAAAGGCAAATGACTTAGAGTCTACGGTAATGAAAACGATTAGTCCGATCGCTAGTAAGATTAAAACGCCTATTTGCCAGAAACTGATTTTTTCACGCTGCTTCAGCGCAATGATTGCTAAATCTAATGCAAAAAAGATCAACACAAAAGAGAAACGACCTGGATACCAGACAGGGAATTGACCTAGGTGCCAAATTAAGACTAGCGGTGTCCAGAATAAAGAAGCAACTAAAAAGATCAATAAAATGCCATTAGCTAGTTTGTGCCGCCAGTTGATTTTTTTACTTAAGAAATAAAAGATTGCTAGCAAAACAAAAGGCAGGGCAATATAGATATTAGGCATTCCTTCCTGCATTTCATGAAAGTCGTATGCGCCATCTGCTAGTTTGGCTAATTCGTTATACGGAGCAAATTGAAAGCCCAAGGACCAAGTGGCACTTGAAGCAGCCTTTCCCTGTAACATTTCAACTGCGACGGGCAAAAGCATGGATGCGTCTAAAAATGAACCCCACATGCTTTTCTTCAAATATTCCCAGAAAAGTGGCCAGCGCTCTTTTTTATTGAAGAAAAATAGTTTGCTTAAAAGATAAAAGAGGCCAAAGGCAAGGGCCATATAAGCCGTGTAAAAATTGGTGAACCACAATAAAAAGGTGATCAAAATCAAATGATTCTTCTTTTGCTCTAACACGCGGTTGATTGCATCAATCAATAATGGCAAAAGCAATACCGAATCTAGCCACATTAGGTTAAAATGGTTAGCGATGGTGTAACCTGATAAAGCATAAGCGGCACTGGCTGCTAAAGCGTAAAACTCATTATCGATTTTTTGTTTCCAATAATAGTAGCTGGTTAGACCCACTGTCGCAATTTTAGCAGCAATAATGACGAGCACCATCTGCGACAGAAATTTCTGCGGCGCTAAAAACAAAAGCAGGTTAAAGGGACTAAACAGATAGTAGGCATCCGTTGCCAGCATTGAGCCCCCTAAGCCGCTTGAAAATGAATAAATGAGTCTAAGCGGGTGAGTAAACAAGTTGCTTCTGAAAAAGGCTAAGAAATCGACATATTGCTGGCCCAGATCAACAGTTAAAACTCCATTTTTGGTATAGAAGAAATAACTTAAGAAAATGAGGCCGGGCAAAACAAAACTGATCAAATACAGCACTTTTTCTTTATTGAAATTTAACTTAAGCGTTTGAAAATATTTTGTCATATTAAAATTTATCTAAGCTCCGTTCTCAATCGTAGAATTAACGTTCAGTTTTTGTTAAAATACATACAGTTTTAGTAAGGGACGATTTACGTGGATTATTTTAGAAAAAACAGTGGGACTGGTTCAAATAAACAGTCCTCAACTCCAATAAGAATGCGAATCATTCTGGGTGTTATTCTCGTGCTTTTTGCGATGCTAATAGGACAATTGGCATATCTGCAATTGGTCTACGGTTCTCGCTTTAAGGCAGAGGTGCAACAGTCTGATTCAACAGTTGTATCTAACCAAGTACCCCGTGGGGTAATGTATGATGCTAAAGGGCGCGTCCTAGTAGGGAATAAGGCAACTAATGCCATTACCTATACTAAGAGTGCTTCGACTACCACGACGCAGATTTATCAAATCTCAAATGCGTTGAGTAATTACATTAAGATTACCGATGAAAAGCCAACAAAGCAAATGGTAGCCGATTATTATTTAGCTGATGAGAATAATAATATGAAGATTTCAGCACAATTGCCTAAGTCAGATAAGGTTGATGCAGATGGTAATAAGAAGACTAACTCAGAAATTTACAAGGCTGAACTTAATTATGTTGAAAAGATGAATCTGAAGTTGAATGAAAAGCAAAAGACTGCTGCTTTGATTTTCAACAAGATTTCCGGAGCTTATACTTTATCAACTATTTATATTAAGAATAAAGGTTTGACTGATAAGGAAATTGCTCAAGTTGGTGAACACTTGTCAGAACTTCCTGGTGTTGGTATTGGTACCGAGTGGCAAAGATCATATCCAAATGGTTCATCAATCCAGAGTATCATTGGTTCTGTTTCAACTGAAAAGTCAGGTTTGCCTAGCGACAACTTACAATATTACTTAAGAAATGGCTACTCAAGAAACGACCGTGTTGGTACTTCATATCTTGAAAAAGAATATGAACCACTTTTGAAGGGGACAAAGTCAACCAGTCGAGTAACTACTAAGTCTAACGGTAATATTCAACAAACCAAAACTGTTTACAATGGTCAAGCTGGTGCAAGTTTGATGCTGACAATTGATGCCAAGTATCAAAAGCAAGTTCAAGCTGCATTAAAGCGTGTATACAGTTCAGCCGAATCAGCCGGTGCTGCACGCTACTCTAACGGTGCCTACGCCGTTGCTATGAATCCTCAGACTGGTGCGCTTTTAGCCGTAGCTGGTATTAACAGAAATACTAATACTGGTAAGACTACAGATAACGCATTAGGTGTAATCAACCAATCATTCGTTATGGGTTCTGTAGTTAAGGGTGCTACTGTTTCTGGCGGTTTGATTAATCATATTATTACGCCAATTAACAACACCTTGCCTGATACGCCAATTTACTTGCCAGGTTCTCCAGTTAAGAAGTCTGTTTACCCAATCGGTACATTCAGTTCTCTTGATGCCGAAACAGCTCTAGAAGTTTCAAGTAACATCTACATGATGCACCTTGCTATGAAGTGGGTAGGTGCAAAGTACGTGCCTAAGCAATACATTCATATGCCTAACGATTCATTTGATATCTTGCGTAGAAACTTCGCTATGTTTGGTTTAGGTCAAAAGACTGGTGTTGACCTTCCAGGTGAAGTTTCAGGTATTGAAGGTAAGTCATTCAACTCCAAAGGCAACATTTTGTCAGGTTCAGTACTTGACTTGGCCTACGGTAACTACGATGCATATACGCCAATTCAATTAGTACAATATGTTTCAACTATTGCTAATGGCGGCTACAGAATGCAGCCTTACATCGTTCAATCTGTTGGTAAGACCAGCAGGGACGGTAAGAAGATTTACATCAATTACAATAAGAAGCCTAATGTCCAACAAGCAATTCCTTGGACACCAGATGAATTGAATGTTGTAAGACAAGGTTTCTGGCGCGTAGTTCACGGTACTAACGGCTGGGGTACTGCTCACCCATTGAAGAACGTTAAGCCTTCAATCTCAGGTAAGACTGGTACTGCCCAAACCTTCTACTACGATGCAGAACACCCTAACAGAAAACACAATATCGAATTAATCAACGCTACCTTTATTGGTTATGCTCCATCTAAGAATCCAAAACTTGCGGTTGCAGTTGTTTTCCCAGGACTTGATCCAGATGGTGAAGGTACATATACTTTACAGGTAGCTAAGGCAATGATTCAGGATTATTTCAAACTTCATTCAACAAAATAATGATTAAGACTGGTCAAATTGCTTGAAAAATGCTATTCTAGTACAGTCAGAATAAAAGTGTAGGTGGTGAAAGAAATGGCAGATAACATCATTTTAGAATGCACCGAATGTGGCGATAGAAGTTACTTATCTAAGAAGAACAAGCGTAAGCATCCGGAACGTTTATCTTTGAAGAAGTATTGCCCAGTTGAAAGACGAGTAACACTTCACCGTGAAACTAAGTAATAAACCAAAATAGCAGGTTCAGTGCCTGCTATTTTTTTATTTTTGGACGAGAAAATGAAAAAAGCAGAATTAAGAAAAGAACAAATCAACAAATTAAAAGAATTCGCGAATACAAAAGAAAAAGAGACTGAAGATAGCATCCTGTTAGAGAAGCTAATGGAGACCGACTTGATTAAAAATAGCCAAACAATTGGCGTGACCGCTTCTCTGCCTTTTGAAGTCGATACGTCAGAATTAATCGCCAGATTGTGGGAAGCTGGTAAAAAGGTTTATTTAGCTAAGGCTAGAGCAGACCAAGATCATACATTGGACTTTCTTCGTTACACTTATATGAGTAAGCTGGTTAAATCAAAATTTGGCGTTGAAGAAATTGCTGATGGGGATGCCGAAGTTAATAACGAGCTTGATCTGGTGATTGTGCCTGGTTTAGCTTTTGCGTTAGACTCACATGTTCGTTTAGGTTTTGGCGGCGGTTATTATGACCGTTTTTTGGCTAAATATAATCCTAAGACTGTCTCACTAGTAAGTTCGCCAATGCAGTTTGCCAGTTCAGAATGGCCAGTAGAAAAAACGGATATTCCAATTCAAACGATTGTGACGACTAACAAAATCTATTAAAATATATCCAAATAACGAATTTTAAGGGGATTTTTAAATGAATCGAAGAATCAACCTGTCGCAAGCATTTGTGACAATGGGTATTTTAGTAGTATTATTGATCGTCTTTTTGGTTGAAGTATTCCTTGGCGGTTCAGAAAATACCAACGTATTGATGAAAATGGGTGCCATGAGCAACTACGCCGTAGTGGTTGGCAACCAATGGTGGCGTTTATTTACTGCCCAATTTTTGCATATTGGTGTAATGCACTTGGTTTCTAACGCCGTAATTATTTACTACATGGGGCAATATATTGAACCGATTATGGGTCACGCTAGATTTTTAGTGACTTATCTTTTAGCCGGTATTGGCGGTAATCTAATGAGTTTAGCCTTTAGTTCCGACCGCGGTTTGAGCGCTGGTGCTTCCACTGCTTTGTTTGGTCTTTTTGGTGCGATGACTGCAATTGGACTTCGCAATATTCATAACCCAATGATCAGTTTCTTAGGTAGACAGGCCTTCGTTTTAGCCTTAATTAACCTGGGGATTGATATTTTTGCCCCTGGCATCGATATTTGGGGTCACCTCGGTGGTTTGATTGTCGGTTTCTTATTAGCGATTATTTTAGGCGATCGTGTAATGAAGACTTACAATCCTAAGTGGCGTGTTTTGGCTGGTGCCGTACTAATTTTTTATATAGTTTGGACAGTTAGAACAGGTATGATTATTAACTTCTAAGGAAAAGCAATGAAGACTTTATATGATGTACAGCAGCTTTTAGAGAAATATGGCATTTTGGTTCATATTGGTAAAAGAATCTGGGACATTGAACTAATGGCCTTAGAACTCGACAATATTAATAAGGCTGGTTTGATCGATCAACATGATTATATGATGGCTAAACTTATTTTACGTAGAGAATATCGCATTGAAGAACTCAATGAAAAAAAGAAAGATAAGAAAAACAATAGCAAGTAAATTAGTTTAGCGGTATCATTATATTTGTAAACTTTTATGAAAGGGCAGATTAGATTTTATGTCGAGTTTTTTAATTGTCTTAGATACTGTTTTATTAGTTATTCTTTTAGTCTTCGGTGGTGTTTGGGCCTGGAATAAGATTCAAGCCAAATCCCTCGGCGGTGAATTGACTAATGAAGAATTTAAAGAAGGCATGCGTAAGGCACAAATTATTGATCTGCGAGAAAAAGAGCCTTTTAAACGCAAGCATATTGATGGTGCGCGAAGCTTGCCATATACTATGCTTAAGTATCAATATAATGAACTTAGAAGTGATTTGCCGGTTTACCTTTACTCAGACTCAAACACAATCACATTGAGAGCTGCCCGTTTCTTGAAGAAGAAGGGCTTTGTTTCAGTCCACTGGCTTAAGGGTGGTTTTGAGACCTGGGACGGCAGAACTAAAAAGTCTAAATATTAATTTGAAAAACACATTTGGGAGGAGAATCTGCTCAAATGTGCTTTTTTCGTTTAAAAATGGATTGTGAAAGTGATGATATGCAAAAAGTATTAGCCATTGTTGGCCCAACCGCGATTGGCAAGACCGATCTGGCTATTGCCTTAGCCCAGAAATTAAATGGTGAGATCGTCTCAGGTGACTCTATGCAAGTTTACCAAGAAGTCGAAGTTGGTACCGCCAAAGCAACCAAAGAGGAACAGAGCAAGGTTAAACATTACCTAGTAGATACGCGCTCTGTGTTTGATGAATTTTCAGTCAAAGATTTCGTTGACGAAGCCCAAAAAGCTATTAAAGAAATTAGTGCTAAAGGTAAATTGCCAATTTTAGCTGGAGGTACCGGTTTTTATGTCAATGCCTTGCTTAACCAAATGCAGCTGGGTGAAAAGCAAGAAGAAAATCGCGGTACGTCGCAAAAATGGGAAGATTATCTCGCTCGCTACGGCCCAGAAAAACTGTGGCAGGTATTAAATGAAAAGGATCCGGCCGCAGCTAAGAAAATTCCGGTGCCTAATTCACGTAGAACGATGCGGGCACTGACTGTAATTGATCGTACTGGTAAGAAATTTTCGGAACAACAAAAGAAGATTGCCCCCCGCTATGATTATTTGATTATCGGCCTTAATTCTGATAGACAGGAAATCTATCGCAGAATTAATTTGCGCGTCGACAAGATGATGCAAAAAGGGATGCTGGCTGAAGCTAAATTCATTTATGAGAATCGTGCTAAAGAGCATCAAATTTTGCAGGCGATTGCTTACAAGGAATTCTTTCCTTACTTCGAAGGCAAGGAAAATTTAGACAGCTGTATTACGCAGTTAAAAACTGCTTCGAGGCGGTATGCTAAACGACAATTAACTTATTTTAGAAATCAACTCCCCGTCGTTTGGTTTGATCCGCTGAATGATCCTGATTGTAAACAAAAGATTATTGCAAAAGTCGAGGAATGGAAAAATGAATAATTTACCAGAAAAACTACAAAAGATTGTCAAAGAAGTTGATCAACAAATCGCTCCTAAATTGGCAGAAATTGAAGATCAGATCGTTTTTAACCAAGCTAAGGTACTTAAAGCCTTCCAAGATAATGCCGTCGCAGAAGCTGATTTAAGCGGTTCTACGGGCTATGGTGATGACGATATGGGCCGTGACAAGCTTGATCGGATTTATGCCCAAGTTTTTGATACTGAAGATGCTTTAGTACGTCCACAATTCGTTTCAGGTACGCATACTTTATTTGTTGCTTTAAACGGTAATTTGAAGTCAGGCGATACTTTAACTTATTTAACTGGTCAACCTTATGATACTTTGCAAAAAGTAATCGGCTTAACCGTTGATAAGCGTGGTACTTTGGCTGAAAAGGGCGTGAAGTTTTCATACGTGCCACTAAATGATGAAAATACTGTTGACTATGATCAAGCAGAAAAGATTTTGAAGCGTGATCAACCAAAGATCGTCGCTATTCAACGTTCACGTGGCTATTCAACTAGAAAGACTTTCACCATCGATCAAATTAAAGAAATGATTGCCTTTGTTAAGAAGGTAAGTCCTAAGAGTATTGTCTTTATTGATAATTGTTACGGTGAATTTTCTGAAAAGCACGAAGCAACTGAATACGGTGCCGACTTAATGGCTGGTTCCTTAATCAAGAATGCTGGCGGTGGTCTAGCCAAGACCGGTGGCTACATCGTGGGTAAAAAGGACTTAGTAGAAAATGCTAAACTCGCTTTGACTGCACCTGGCTGTACCGATGAAGGAGCTACTATTGGCAACTTGCATGACTTCTATGAAGGCTTCTTCTTGTCACCTAACGTAACTGGCATGGCCGAAAAGGGTATGATTTTTGCGGCTGCATTGTTTGATAAGATGGGCATGAATGTAACGCCTGCCTGGGATGAAAAGCGGAGTGACATTATCGAAACAATCATCTTCAATGACCCAGACAAGATGGTGAAGTTCGTTCAAGAAGTACAAAAGAACTCACCAATCGACTCCTTCGTAACTCCAGAAGCTGTCCACATGGAAGGCTACGAAGACAAGATTATTATGGCTGCTGGTAACTTCGTTTCAGGTTCAACAATTGAATTCTCAGCAGATGGTCCGATTAGACCACCTTACGCAGTATATATGCAAGGCGGTTTGACTTATGCTCATGACAAGGTCGCAATCATTAATGCGGTTCGCGATACATTTTTTAACAAATAGTAAAAGTTAAAAAATGTTATTAGACCAATTTGACTTTTTTAAATTGATCTGCTATTGTGTTAAACAGTTCTAGGAGATAAAAATCAAATCATAGGACCATACCAATTTAATGTTTTTTTGTTTTTAATAGGTGGAAAAGCTATGAGTAAACAATATACTACAGAAGAAATTAGAAAAGAAGTAGCAGACAAAGACGTAAGATTTTTACGTTTATGCTTCACTGATATTAACGGTACTGAAAAGGCTGTTGAAGTACCAACTAGTCAATTGGATAAAGTGTTGACTAATGATATTCGTTTTGACGGTTCTTCAATTGACGGCTTTGTTCGTCTTGAAGAAAGTGACATGGTTTTATACCCTGACTTCTCAACTTGGTCAGTATTGCCATGGGGTGACGAACACGGTGGCAAGATTGGTCGTTTGATTTGTTCAGTTCACATGACTGATGGTAAGCCATTTGCAGGTGATCCGAGAAACAACTTGAAGCGTGTTCTTGGTGAAATGAAAGAAGCTGGTTTCGATACATTTGATATCGGCTTTGAAATGGAATTCCACCTCTTCAAGTTAGATGAAAATGGTAACTGGACTACTGAAGTTCCAGACCACGCATCATACTTTGACATGACTTCAGATGACGAAGGTGCACGTTGCCGTCGTGAAATCGTTGAAACTTTGGAAGAAATTGGTTTCGAAGTTGAAGCTGCTCACCACGAAGTTGGTGATGGTCAACAAGAAATCGACTTTAGATTCGATGATGCTTTAACTACTGCTGACAGATGCCAAACCTTTAAGATGGTTGCTCGTCACATTGCTAGAAAGCATGGTTTGTTTGCTACATTTATGGCTAAGCCTGTTGAAGGTCAAGCCGGAAACGGTATGCACAACAACATGTCACTCTTCAAGAACAAGCACAATGTCTTCTACGACAAAGATGGTGAATTCCACCTTTCAAACACTGCACTTTACTTCTTGAACGGTATTTTGGAACACGCACGTGCAATCACTGCAATTGGTAACCCAACTGTTAACTCATACAAGCGTTTGATTCCTGGTTTTGAAGCTCCTGTATACATTGCATGGGCTGCTAAGAACCGTTCACCACTTGTTCGTATTCCAAGTGCCGGTGAAATCAACACTCGTTTAGAAATGCGTTCAGCTGACCCAACTGCTAACCCATACTTACTTCTTGCTGCATGTTTAACTGCTGGTTTGAAAGGTATCAAGGAACAAAAGATGCCAATGAAGCCAGTTGAAGAAAACATCTTCGAAATGACTGAAGAAGAAAGAGCAGAACACGGCATCAAGCCACTTCCAACTACTCTTCACAACGCAATTAAGGCATTTAAGGCTGATGACTTAATCAAGAGCGCTTTGGGTGAACACTTAACTCACAGCTTTATTGAATCAAAAGAATTAGAATGGTCCAAGTATTCACAATCTGTTTCAGATTGGGAACGTCAACGTTACATGAATTGGTAATTTAATAGATTATCAAGTAAGAATCCTCGCTCTGTGCGAGGATTTTTTATTAATTTTTAAAGTTTGAGCAATGTCAAACGGGCAAATATGCTATATAATATTTAGAAATAAAGGTAATAATATCCCTAATAAGTTTAGGGATATTTTTGTGTTGCAATTAGAATTTGGAGTCTTTTTTGATGAGTAGAAGAATATTAACATTCATGTGTTTAACTGCTGCCGTTTTAGGATTAACGGCATGTAGCCAAAATTCTCATACTGATAATAAAAATGATGGCAGAGTTTCTAGCACTCAAAAACAGGCTCCAAAAAAATTAGTTGCCCAAGATTTATCTGATTCTGAAAAAGCAAGTGCGATCACGGTTTATGGTGCATTGAAATATAAAAAGGCCTGGCAGAAGACTTATCAAGCTGCCGATAAAAATGGCTTAAGCGTTGCCGTAAAGAGTGCTACTGCTTTTAGATACATTAAGGATAAGGGTTATATCTATCAGGTTAGCGGTAATGGCAAAGAACCGGATACTTTTTACATCTTGGAAGGCAGCACCGTTAATTTTTATAACCGCAAAAAAATAGGTAGTGCAAGTTTAAATGAGCTTGTGTCATATTTAAACGACAAAAACGAGATAAAAAATGTCAGAAAACTGGCTGCTTATACGACTATGGGAGCGTCAATTACTTCTGATAAATATGGTGTTAAAGGCGATAATGGTCTCGCTACAGTTCCAAAGCACTTGCGCGGCACCTGGTACAACCGTCGAGGTAAAAAGCTGGTGATCGATGCTCATAGCATTAATGGCGGGGAGATCCATAAGATCTCTGGTAGTTTTGCACCAACGTCATTTGAACAAACTAGAAGATGGGCTAGAGCCAGAATGGAAAATATCAATGGGATTGATTGTTATCACGTTCAGGCTTTGAATGCCCAAAACTTTGGCTGGCTATATACCGTTCAAAAGAAAGGCAAAAATGAGGCTGTAGCGACATATAGTGTTGATACTGGCAGTTGCACTGGTAGCTACTGGAAGTCTGTTAAGCTAGCTAAAGCTAATGTAGACGCTAAATTTGCTAGCCTCAGTTAATTCGTAAATTTTCTATAATATCTTTGATAAAAGATTGGCTTATTACTTTTTTTATAATAGTATTATGTCAAAGAGATAGATTTTATAGAAGGGAAGAATCCTTTTGAAACGCAAATTAACCGTACTTGTGGCAATCTCAGCCGCTTTAATTTTGGCAGGATGCTCACAAAGTACACAAGGAAATACACAATCAGAACAATCTAAGAGCGGTCAAGTTTCTAAGAAGAGCTCAAACAACAGCAATACCTCATCAGACTCTAGTTCGAAGAGCAGTGATTCAGATAAGCTCTCTGCAGAAAACATGGACTACAAGACTACCGCTAGTGCAATTGCGGTTTATGCTTCACAAAAGTATGGTGATACCTGGGAGATCGCAGTAAATGCTGCTAAGCAAAATCATTTGAGCGTAGCTTTTAGAAGCAAGGCTGAAACTGGTATTACTTCAGACAATAGCGGCTATGTTTACGAAGTTAGTGGTACAGGTAAGAGCAGTAACGCTCGTTATATGCTTAGCGGCGATGGTGCTAATAAGCAAATCACTATTTTTGTAAAGCAACGTAATGTTGGCACAGCTAGCTTGTCTGACATTGTAAACTACCTAAATGATAAAAATGATGCAGATTTAGTTAACCAATTAGCTAAAAATGCTGAATTAAACGCTAAACTTGAAGGCGATGGTGCTACAACTAAGGATACTGCTAATGTAAATAGCGTAATTCCAGCGGCTCTTCAAGGTACTTGGTACACTGCTGATACTGGTAATGGCAATATCGATACTTTGACTGTTACAGGCAACAAGATCAGCGATGAAGCCGGCTTTAGTATGAACGTTAAGAAGGATAATACCAATAGTTCATCTGATTCATTATCAGGCTACATGAAGCAAACTACCATGAATGGCATTAACTTCTACAGTTTCACTAATATGGGTCAAGAACCTGGTCAAGGTAGCACTTACTTAGCTCGTCATACCGAAAATGGTCAAGATGTGATCGTTTCAGCTAACTCAAAAGGTACTACTAATGCGGTTTACTGGAAGAGTAAGGACCTTGCTAAGCAAAATGCTAACAAGCAATTTAGTGATTTGAAGTATTAATTGAAAAACTGAATATAATAAAAACTTTCGAGATCATTAGGTTTCGAAAGTTTTTTTGTTTACTCTTCATGTGTTGATTTAGTTTTTTGTCTAAATTGATTTGGCGTCATTTGATAGAATCGCTTAAATGCTCTAATGAATGTGGCTGGATTCTTATAGCCAACATTATATCCGATATCGTTAATTTGGGAAGTAGTATAGCGTAAAAGATATTGTGCTTCTTCCATGCGTCGACTTAATAGGTATTTTTCAAAAGACATACCTGTCGATGCTTTTAAACGTTGTGAGATGTATTGCTCTGAATAATTAGTTTTAGCAGCTAGCTGTGAAAGAGTAATATTTTGATAATTATTATTAATAATTTCTATTAGTTTAAGATCAAGTTTAGTTGGACGATCTTCTTTAGGAACAATTGCTTCGTTCTCATATTTTCTAAGCAATAAGGCAATTAGTTGTAGTAAAAGAGCGTGAACAATTGGAGCATAATATTTCTCTTTATTAATTAACTCTAAGTCCATATCTAAGATTAATTTTTTTATTTGTTCATCGCCATAAGTTCTAAAGATGATGTAATTAGTAATCTTTTTAGTATAAAAATCTGACTTAAAAAAGCTAGCAAATATTTGGTTACCAATTATATTATTAAGAAATATTTCTTGAAATGTCTTTGAATCAATCAGGATATTGAGCACGATACTGGGATTATCTACATAAAGTGTGTGATAAATACCTGGTGGAACAAGACAGACGTCACCTGTCTGCATTAAAAATCTTTGATTACCAATACTTTGAGTAAATTCACCTTCAAGCACATAAAACATTTCATAAAAATCGTGATTATGTGTTAGTGGTGTAGTGTAACGATTGTGTTTAACAATCTTCACCTTAATAGGGTCGTCTTTGTCAAAGAAAGAAGTAGCTAGTAGAGTCTGCAATGAATCGTAGCTTACTATAGGCGTCATCATGATTTTCTGTTGTTGAGGCGTTAATGAATCATTAAACTTTTTAATTAGTTTTTGATTGCCTCGAATCTCGGGATGTTCCTTTAGCACTTTTTCCATTGGACTATAGGTATGAAGTTTTTTTATTAATTGTTCATAAGTAATTTTTGTCATTTTAGCAATATTTAGTTTCGATTTCGTCAATTTTTCAGTAAAAAAAATAATAAAATGTAACCGCTTTATATATAGACTATCATAAATTATTGTTAATTGATCAATTATTCCTCTTAACTACAGTGATTGTTGGCATTTGATTAAGCGCTTACAATAAAAACCGTAAAGAAAATCAAGTACACATAAAAAAGTTAAGGAGAATAAAAATGTTAAAGAGTGGAACGAATATGGTTTATGAATATCCAGAAAATTCTAAAGCAATAAGACTAAAACAGCACGAAGCTGCTTTAGCCGCTGCTAAAGAAGACGACAAATTATCTCCAGAAACTGGTAAGCCAATCTCAAAGAGCAATATGATTAAATTTGGTGTGGCTTTTCTAGTATTCGGTGTCTTATGGATGGTAGGAATAAATGCAATTGCAGCTTTCATTATTCCTTTAAGATTAAAAGAATTAGTTTCAAATCCAGCTGCTGTTTTATCAATTAACGGAATTGTTTCATCAATTTGTTCGTTAGTTGCTAACTTTGTTTTTGGTAATTTATCTGATAGAACAAGATCAAAATTTGGAGGCAGAACTCCATGGTTAATTGTAGGTAGTATAGTCGGCGGAGTGTTCATGTTCTTAACAGGTATTGCTCCAAATGCTACTTTAATTGTTATCTACTATGGTTTAGCTATGGTAGGGTTAAACATTATGATTGCACCATTTGTTGCAATGCTTTCTGACAGAATTCCTAAGAATATTCGTGGAACGATGAGTGCATGTTATGGTGCTGGTTCAACAATTGGTGGTCCTTTAGGTACATTACTTGCTTCTCAATTAGTTAACAATGTAACCTTGTCATCAATTCTAGCTGGTTTGTTTATGTTAGCTAGTGGGATTGTAGTTGTATTAATTATTCCTAGAGAACCTTCTGCAGATTACTTACCAAAGCCAAAGGGTGATTGGAAAGACTTATTAGTCTCATTCAGACCTCCAAAGTTTAAGGAAAATCACGACTTTTATAAAGCATTTGCAGGACGTTTGTGCATGCTTATGGCATACCAAATGATCGTTGCATATCAACTTTATATCGTAACTGACTATGTTGGTTTAAAGACAGGCCCAGCAGCTCAGGTTATTTCAATTATGTCAATTATCACTATGGTTGTTTCCTTAATTGGACCTGCAATTTCTGGCCCATTATCTGATATAACTGGTAGACGTAAGCTTCCAGTATTAATTGCATCAATTTTATTTGCACTTGGTATTGCATTTCCATGGTTCTTCCCATCAGCAATGGGGATGTATGCTTATGCAGCAATTGCCGGTTTAGGATACGGTGTTTACAGTTCAGTTGATCAAGCTTTGAACGTTGACGTTTTACATAATAGTCCTTCAGCTGGTAAAGACTTAGGTTTCTTGAACTTAGCTACTACTATTGGTCAAATGTTAGGACCAGTTGTTACTGCTTCAATTGTTACAGCTACTGGTGGTTACGCATTGGCATTTACAGTTTCAATCGTAGCTGCAGTCCTTGGTTCAGTATTTGTTATGGGAATTAAAGGTGTCAAATAATGGATGCAAAGTGGATTTGGTCTAAGAAAGACAAAAAAATTAATAAACCTACACTGGTTTATTTTCAAAAAAACGTAAAGATCAATAAAAATAAAAGCTGTTCAATCAAAATTAGTGCGGATTCAAGATATAAGCTTTACATTAATGGCGAACTAAAACAAGTTGGTCCACAAAAGGGTAGTATTAATCATTGGTTTTATGATGAAATTGATCTATCTCAATATTTACATGATGGTGTAAATGATATAGGAGTAAAGGTACTTCATTATCCAGATCTTCATAATCAAGGAAACTTTGGTATTGCGAGAACAAATACCCCAGGATTATATATTGCTGGTGAACAAATATGTACGGATTCAACATGGTTATACTATGAACCTGATTATCAAATTACATCAGAAGATCCTGATTTTGCACCATTGCAAATATATGAAGACGTAAAAGGTGATAAAGAAACCGCTAATTTGATCAATGGCGAAGTTGATAATCAATGGCAATATGCTAAAGAATATGAAGAAGCAGAACTGGCACCGGTATTAAAGGATTTAAACAAACGAACTATCCCATTCTTATATCGTGACTTTAAGCATTTTGATGGCATTAAAGAGATTAGACAATCTGCTTTTAAAGAAGATGATTGGAACAACTTTTTACAAAAGGATCAAGAATTAACGATTCCAGCTAATACAACTGAGATTGTTGAGATAAGTGCAGGTAAAGAAATGACAGGATATTTGTCATTGAAGATGAGGAATGGTGCCGACACTAAAATAAAGATTCTCCAATCAGAGGCATATGTAACTAATGAGATGACTAGTGTTAATGGTCTGCCGATTCCGGTAAAAAGTGATCGTACGGATAGTAAAAACGGGCATTTGAAAGGCTTTACTGATAGTTACTGTGTTTTAGGGATGCAAGATGAGGAATATTCTCCATTTTGGTTTAGAACATTTAGATATATCCAATTAAAGATCACTACTTCAAATGAACCATTAACTTTAAAGAGCTTTACTTATGAAGAAACTGGTTATCCTTTACAAATAAAGAGCCATGTAGAAACTTCGGATCCATCTTTAAGTGCAATTTGGAATCTTAGCAAATTGACTTTGCGAAGATGTATGCATGAGACATATGAAGATTGTCCTTTTTATGAACAGTTGCAGTATGTCATGGATTCCAGAGCTCAAATGCTTTATACTTATGCGATTTCTTATGATGATCGCTTAGCTAGAAATGCAATAGCTTCTTTTAGAAGATCACAACGTCCTGATGGAACACTCAACGCTGCTTATCCAAGTTTTGAAAAGAATGTTATTCCTGGATTTTCAATTTACTTTATTATGATGCTTTATGATCACATGATGTATTTTGGCGATAAGAAATTATTGTTAGAAAATCTAACGACAATGGAAAGAATACTAGATTACTTTGAAAATCATCGTCAAAATAATGGCTTGATTGGTGTACTTGGTGGATTAAATGGACAAGCTGATTATTGGTCATTTATTGATTGGACTAAGGAATGGAATGCTACAACTGGAGTTCCAACAGCATATAAATATGGTCCATTAACAATGGAAAGCTTATTGTACTTGATGGGATTACAAGCTGCAATTAAGGTTGCTGATTTCTTAGGTGAAGATGAATTAAAAGAGGAATATCAAGTTAGAGCTGATCAACTTGCACGCGCAATTAGAAAATATTGTGTAGGCAAAGATGGAATGATTCAAGACGGCCCAGGTGTTGAAGAATATAGTCAGCACTGTCAGGTATTTGGAATTTTAACTAACGTTTTGTCTAAGACTGAAGTTAAGATTAACTTACTGAAGACCATTCGTGAGAGTGATAAGTATGCTCAATGTTCTGTAGCAATGTCATATTATTTGTTTGAAGCATTACGTGAAGTAGACATTTATCAATATACTGATAAATATTGGAATATTTGGCGAAACATGATTGCAAAGCACTGCACCACTTCAGTTGAAGCAGAGAGTGGCGAAAGAAGTGAATGCCACGCTTGGGGTGCCATTGCATTGTATGAACTTCCTGCAATTACTTTAGGAATTCGCCCTGCAGAACCTGGCTTTAAGAAGGTAAAACTTGATATAGTTCCTGGCTATTTAGACTGGGCAAAAGGCGAAGTAATAACGCCTAAAGGACTAGTTAAAGTTTCCTGGAAGAAAGAAAATTCAGATATCAAAGTTAAGTACAGAATACCTAAAGATTTGAAGATTCAATTTGGAAATGATGATATGCCCAAAATGCAAAAGGTGATGCGTGCTTAAAATGACGAAGGAACAAAGATATTTAGCAATCGGTCGTGTTGCATCGATCATTTCAGTGTTAATGTATGTATCATATATTGCACAAATAATTAGTAACTTAAATGGTCAGAAGGGTAATCCAATTCAACCACTAATAGCAGCTATAAACGCTAGCTTGTGGGTTGCATATGGATGGAATGCTCCTCAAAAACGCGATTGGCCGATAATAGTTGCTAATGCACCTGGTGTAGTGTTAGGTATTATAACTGCGATAACTTGTATGTAGAAATTAAAATAAAGTTAAAGACTTTCGAGATTCAAGACGGATTTTGAAAGTCTTTTTTATATAAAAATGTTTATATTTTAAATTGAAAATTATTAATTTATATAAATAGCATACTATTTGATTCAAAATAAGCAGTATAGCGCTTTCTTTGGTGATATATAAGATATTTATGATCAAATAAATAACGTTTTCTTCTGTTTATATTTTCTTAATATATACTTTATTATTCTTTATATATTGTATATTGACATTTTGTCACCAATCATGTTTAAATAATACTAAGGATGAAATAGGGCTTAAATTAGAAGGGTGATTTTTAATTAAACGGTTTTTATAGATGCGAGGTAAATTTTATGATTCCGAAGAATAATATAAAAGAAAGAATTCGTAAAATGGAATCCAAGAGAGAACATTATGCAATCCGTAAATTAGCTACGGGTGCTGCTTCTGTTTTGATTGGTTTAACATTTATGGGAACTACTGGTCCAAGTGTAAAAGCTTCAACTGGAAATGAAAATAACGGAGTAGGAATTGAGTTAGAAGAAAAATCAACTGATGATACTTCTCAATCAACAGATCAAATTTCACAAGTAGTGGTTGAAACACAAAATCCTACTGAAAATTTTGAAGAACAAACTGCTCCTCAAAATTCTACTGTTTCAGAAGAAACTGCTGAAACTGACACTCCAGTTCAAAATACTGAAGCAACTCAAAGCACCGATTCAGTAGAAAAACAAACTCCTGCTGCAACGCCAGCAGAAAATAACACCCAAACTGAATCTCAAAATGCAAATAATGAAAATGTAGCAGTAGAAAACACTACTACTTCGACTGCTGAACAACAAGTAGTTGAAAAAAACGAAACTTCTACTGAGGTAAATAATACAAATACTTCAACTTCGGATAAAAAAGATGAGACTACTGATAAGACTCAAACTGAAGTTAAGGATTCAAATGAAACTGTAGATAAGAAAGAAGAATCTACAGATAAGGACAAGACTTCTGAAAAAGAAACTGATAAAGATAAAAAAGATGAAACTATTGATTTAAATGCAGCAATTAGTGATGGTAAGGTAATTATTGAAGCTACTGATCCTAAGAATGAAAACTTATCTAATGCTGGTAGTATCGTTGTCGATGACAAGACTGGTGAAACTATTAATGATACTAAGTACATTTATCAAATTGTAAACCTTAATAGTACTGGCGATTACAAATGGGAACATGGTGGATGGCAATATCAACCAGACTCAAAATTGATTCTCTCTGTTAATAGACATGATAAAAATGATAAAAACATTTATGCTTATGTAGTTGATGGAGATTATAACAAAGTAAGTCAAACCATTGTAATTGGAGAAGGTAAGCATGAGTACATTGAAATAAATGGCGAAAAGTACTATCTCTCTAATACTGGTGCAAGTAATATAACTATTAATGGTAGTAGCAAACCTACCGGTAGTGCTTCAACGATTACCGGTTCTGGTTCATCAAGTAGTCCAATTTACAATTTAGGTAACATGAGTAGTGGTACAGTTTCAGCCACTGGTGAAATTGTTCCAGTTTATACTGAAAATTCAGTAATTAAATACTATTACCGTGATGAAAAGGGTAATTTAGTTGCTATTGAAGGCTCCGATAAATATCCAAATATAATTGTTTCAGGATTTACCGGTCAAGAATTTGTTATTGAGAATGTAGATCAATTTAAGCAAGTCATTGATGGTTTCTATTTATCTCCAGGCAATATCCCTAGTGGTAACTTTACAGGAACACTTTCTCAGTTTGATAAAGATAGTTACTATAAGAAAGTTTATTATAAGTATGATAGTAATGGAAATGCTTCATTAGACTATTATGTAGTATATAATCAAACAAGTGCTTATGGACATATGAGTGTAACTGTAGTTCAAAACGGAAAGAGTCAAACTAAGGTTATACCTCCTGGTGAATCTGTAAGCTTCCAGCTAGATGGACGTGTTACTTATACAGCTCGTAACCCATACGTAACCTCTAGTCCTCACGAAGTTCAATTTGTTTACAGTCAATTGGGTTCAATTATTCCAGTGGATGAAGAGACTGGAAAAGAGATTGAAGGCTTCAGAAAACAATTTAATAATGATAAAAATGATGCTACTAAGGCTGGAGCGACTGAAGTACCAGTTATTGATGGTTATGAACTTGTTACTGTATATCCAGATGGAATTACACCAGAGGACGCTGGTACAAATGTTACGGTACTTTATCGTAAAAAGAGAGGTACAGCAAATGTAGTATTTGTGGACCAAACTACTGGCACGCAGTTAGATAAACTTACAACCAGTGGCCAACATAACACTGATATTAGCTTCAGCGGCGATCTTGATCCTGCCAAGCTGCTTCAAATCTACCTTGATAAAGGCTATGAATTAGCAGGAGCAGTGCCAATCATCGGTGGAAAATTTGACGCAGAAAACGAAAAAACATTCACTATTACCTTGAAGCATGGCGTAATAACGGTAACGCCGGAAAATCCTGGTTCAATGAACCCAGAAGACTTGAATAAGGATATCAACCGCGTAATTGAATACGTATATGCAGATGGTTCTCCAACAGGTATTACTTCTGTAACGCAAACTGTTAACTTCAAAGGTACTGCTTACATCGATAAGGTTACTGGTCAATTAGTAAATATTAAGGATGGCAAGATCGAAGTTGATGAAAATGGTAATATTGTTCAAGGCAAGATTACTTGGGTAGCAAACGACGGTACTACTTTCGAAGAAGTAATCAGTCCAACTATTGATGGTTACACTCCAGATAAGGATAAAGTTGATGCTGAAGAAGGTATTACACCTGATTCTGAAAGTACAACTATCAGAGTGGTTTACACTGTTAACTCAACACCAACACCTGATCCAGACCCAACTCCTACACCAGACCCAGATCCTGAGCCAACACCTGATCTGGAACCTACACCAAATCCAGATCCTGATGATCCATATCCAGAAGATCCTGCAACTCCGCCTCTTCCAGAAGACGAGGATGAACGCGAAGTTCCACCACACGGTGAAAACAAACCAGGCAAATCTGGCAATTCAGGTAATGCGGGTGGAAATACTGCCAACTCCGGAGTAACTCCACTTGAAAACGCAGTACGTAATAATTCAGCAACACCAGAAAATGTTTCAACCGAAACAACTGATGAAACTGAAGAAAACCAAACTACTGTTAACTCCACAAATGAAGAAACTTTACCACAAACAGGTGAAAAGGAGAACAAGGCAGGAATCTTCGGATTGCTATTGGCTACAGTTGGTTCATTATTCGGACTTGCAGGTAGCAGAAAACGTAAGAACAAATAAAAAATAATTTTTTAGGTAATTCGTTTAGGCGAATTGCCTTTTTTATGTTTAGAAAAAAGTTTATTTATAAAAGCAATTACAAAACTTGCTATATTCATATAGTAAAAGAATTAATGTAGGTGATATACTGAGAATAAAGCGAGTAAATGAATGATATAGATATAGGAGTAAAAATGAGTAAAAAATATTTAAAGACATTATTGTGCTTACTTATGATGGGAGGCACATTTGGTGGAGTGATGAGTAATCAAGTTCAAGCTACTACTAAAAGAACTAAGAAGATTACAGTTACTAAGAAAGCTATGTTTTATGATCCTAGTGATGGTGAAAACTATCATGCTGGTCACTTATCTAAAGGAACCAAAACATATATTATTGGTTTTAATAAAATAAGAGGTAAAAGATTTGCATTATTTGCTGGTAATGCTACTTATATTCTTGTTGCGAATACCAACTATCGTAATAAAAAGCTAAATTATAAGGTTAGGTACTATGATCCTACCTATCAAAAGACACCAGTATATAAAAAGCCTAAAAAGAAAGCTATAGTTTATAAAGAAGATCATATTGTGCTTCCAGAAGGCTACACTGTTTCAAATTTGGCTAAAGGACAATATAAGCCAAAATGGTTTTATGATAAGGTCGGTAAGAAAGGAATGAAGATAAATAAGTTCACTCCTGAATCCAAAGCCGATAATCAAGAAGTTGATCCAAGTCATTTAACGCTAGATCAACAAAAAAATTAAGTCTATTTGCAATGCGTATAATTAACGAAGCGCGTACTAAGTTAAATATTGCTCCTTTGAAGTATACAGAAAAAGCTCAAAATATGGCTAATGATGTTGCAGAAGAATATGTAAAAGATGGTTTTTCATTTGGCGTTTATCCTAGAGCAAATATGACATTAGATGAGAAATTGGCCCATCATGATGTACCAGCTTTAATTAGAGTTGCTAAAAAGTATGGATTAAACATTGATCATAATTCTATTGAAAATGGTTATGCTACTACAAAAGAGCCAGAAACTTTGACCGATATGAAGAGAGATATTTATAACGGTATTATAAGTATGATTATGGGTAAAAATTTGGAAGCTATTGAATTTGGACATGCTAATGGACTGTTAGACGCAGAAAGCACTTATAGTTTCTTTGATGATCCAGATACTGATGGAATTAGTGATCCGGAAGATCGAGCTAAGGCTAATGAATTATCAAGTAAAGAGTTTGCGCTTTCTTATTCAACCTCAGATGATGGTGAATGGAATGACTATCATTTTATTAGCTTTAATAAATATTGTGATGTTAATGCTCAAAGACCTTGGTAAAAATAGAAATTTATGATAAATCGCTAGATTAAATTCTAGCGATTTTTTGTATGAATTCGTTTACATAAAAGTTTTACTTACGAGAAAAAATTTTTTCTGGTAAAGTAATCAACGTTGCAATGAAAAGGAGGAAAGAATTAATGGATAATGCACAAAGTGGAATGAAAGCCCGTGTTGATGTTAAGCGTCCATGGCTTGCCATTCTCCCATTAATGCTAGGATCATTTGTAGGAATGTTCAGTGAAACCTCATTGAACATTGCCTTACCACAATTGATGAAGGCTCTTCAAGTTGGTCAGTCTTCAATTCAATGGCTGGTTACCGGCTATATGCTCGTAATCGGGATAGTCCTGCCACTTTCAAGTTTGCTTACTAAGTGGTTTACGACCAAAAAATTAGTTTTATTTGGCCTCGGTGCCTTTATTGTCGGTTCTCTTATTTCAGGATTTGGAATTAATTTCCCAATGGTTTTAATCGGTAGAATGATTCAGGGGATCGGAACTGGAATTGTTTTGCCATTAATGTTTACCATTGCAATGTTGATTTTCCCACCTAATAAGTTGGGTACAGTTAACGGTGTGCTTGCTTTGGTAATTATGTTTGCGCCAGCAATTGGTCCAACTTTGACTGGATTGATTTTAGCTGCTGGTACTTGGCGCGACATCTTCTTTACATTCGTCGTATTTTTGGTAATTGCCTTAGTCATTGGCTTGTTTAGTTTGAAAAACGTTAGCGAAATTACTAAGCCAAAGGTTGATTTTATTTCAATTGTTTTATCAATTTTTGCCTTCTCAGGCTTGATTGCAGGTGCAAGCTTTGCCAGTGAAATTGGCTGGCTTTCAGTACCAGTTCTTGCATGCTTAATCGTTGGTGTTATTGCCTTAATTTTCTACGTAAGACGTCAATTAAAACTGGAAGTTCCGGTATTGAACATGCGCGTGTTCAGACACCATAACTTTACTTTGGGTGCAATTTTGGTCATGGTTGACTTCGGTATCATCTTGTCAGCTATGTATCTTTTACCTCAATACTTACAAAATGGTTTGCTTGTTGCTGTTGCTTTGACCGGTATCATCATGCTTCCAGGTGGTATTATTAACGCCGTAACTTCTGCCTTAGCCGGAAGAATGTACGATAGTTTTGGTGCAAAATGGCCTGCACGAATCGGTTTTATTATTGCTTTTGTTGGTGCCGTAATGCTTAGCTTGGTTACAACGCACAGCGCAATTTGGTACGTCATCTTGGCTCATATCATCTTGATGATTGGTGCACCACTTGCTATGTCACCATCACAGACTTCAACTTTGAACTCACTTAAGGGTCTTGAATCAGCCGATGGCTCCGCAATTTTGAACACCATGCAACAGATTGTTGGTGCTTTGGCAACTGCACTTGCTACTAGTTTCTTGACTTTAGGTAGAAATGCAGTGAGCGGTTCAGCTGCGTTCAAGTTCACTAATGGTGTTCACTACGGTATGTACTTTACCATTGCTTTGACAGTTATTGGCTTCATTGTTGCCTTATTTGTTAAGGATGACGGTAAGTATACTGATTAATTTAGATAAAAATAGAGTCTACTGAATTTTCAGTAGGCTTATTTTTGTAGCTTCAAAGCTGATTTATTGTGGTTATGAATGAAAAAAGAATATACTTTACTTAATAGTATTTATCGATAAATAAGAAAAATATGAGGCATAAAAATTAAATTAAGAGACAAAATCACTTTAATTTCTGCGGCTACTTTAATGGCGTTAAGTCCAGCTGCAGCAGTTTTAAGCAATAATTCGTCAGTCGTTCAAGCTGCTAAGGTAAGTAAGAAGACAATTACTACTTATCAATATGACACTTTTCGTTACGATGGCAATGGTAAAGAGTTAAATGGTTTTGTTAAGAAAAACACCACTTTGCCACGTTTGAGCGGTTTAGTAACCATTAAAGGTAAAAATATTATCGTGTTGGCAAAAATGTTTATGTAAGAGCAAATACGGTGGGGAAGATTGATAATAAAGACACTATCATGCTTGATTACAATTCCTACGTTTATAACAACAAAGGTAAGCGTGTTAAGGTACCAACTTTAAAGAAAAATCTCTCAGTTCGTTTTTACAATACAAAGACAATTAAGGGTACAAAGTATTACCGCATTGGCAAGAACCAATATATCAAGGCAGGTGCCATTAATGGTCAAACTCAATATGTTAACGAAACTTATGTAACAGTTAAATTAGATAAAACACATAGTTACACTAAGGATGGTTATGCTAACGATACCCAATATAAGAAAGGACAAAAGGTTAAGGTAGATCAATTCATCTACACACCGGCAAGTGGTTCAGATGATTTTGCTGCATTCAATGATGATTCAGCCGTTCCTTTCTATAGAATTAAGGGCGAAAAGGATGCTTACTTGTCATCACTAGACGTCACTCCACGTAAGGCGATGAAGGCAGTCGATTATGATAATCTTCACTATACTTTTGCAGAGTATACTCAAACAGCTGACATGCCAATCTACACTATCAACGGCACGCCTTCTGATGTTGTAGTTCCGCATGCTGCAACCAATGCAGAAAGAAATATTACTGTAGATCGATTGATGTATATCTGGGTTCCTAGTGAGAAAAAGGCAGAATTGTTCTACCACATTAGTAGTCAATACGTAATGGCTCCAGAGGGCGATGTCTACAAGATTGGTGATGCTCGTAAGTTTGTAGGTGATGGTTTTGTTAAGCAAAGCGATGTAAAGGTTAGCGGCGTTGAACTAAAGCCAGTAAATACTCCTGAAGAAGCTGAACAAGATAGTAAAACTGCAACAGCTAGTGATAAGCAAGCTTTACAAAATGAAATCGATAAGCATACAGATGTTGAAAAGAGTGATGCATATCGCTTAACTAGTCGTAATAAGCGTGAGGCTTACGATACTCAACTTAAGTTAGCTCAGGAAGTTGAAAAATCAAACACTTCAACAATTGCTGCCGTTAAGTTAGCGGTCTGGAGCTTGCAACAAAAGACTAATGATCTTGACGGTGCAAAGGTTCACGTTAAAAACGTTAAGCAATTAACTGAATCAGAAGCTCTAAAGGTATACCACGTAGCTTACAATGCAAATGATGTTTACACACCTCAATACAACTATCTGATCACCATTCGTTTTAGCGATCACAACCGCAAATTGAGCATGAGCGTTCGCCATTATAGTAAGGCTACTCAAGATCCTAAGTATTTGATTAACACTACTAATACTGAGTTGAAGATTTCAGATTACGCAACGGATAAGTAGATAATTTAAGTAAAGAAAAAAGAGAAGGCGAAAAAACCTCTCTTTTCTTATGGAATCGTTTATTTAAGGTCGGCTACTTTGACTACGTCTCGTTCGATCATAAGCTCTTCATTGGTAGGGATGAGCATAACTGCGATCTTAGAATCAGGACGGGTGATTAGACCAGCTTTGTTAGCCTTATTCCTTTCTTCATCAGGAATTACGCCCATAAAGTTAAGTGCATTCATCACTTTATCACGAACGCCAAAGTCGTGTTCACCAACGCCAGCAGTAAAGATAATGCCATCTACACCGCCCATTTCCATAATGTATGCACCAATGTAGCGACAGATTCGATTGATGAAAATATTTCGTGCCAGATCTGCCTTTTTCTTTTGATCATTATTCAATCGAGACATATCATCTCTTAAGTCGCGCATATCTGGTGAAATCTCAGATATTCCTAGTAACCCTGATTTATGGTTTAAGATATCGATCATTTGGTTCATGTTGATATGTTCTTTTTTCATAATATAGGCCAATACTGAAGGATCGACATCGCCGGATCTAGAACTCATGGTGATTCCTGCAAGTGGAGTGAAGCCCATTGAAGTATCTAACGATTTACCATCTTTAACAGCAGTGATTGATGCACCAGAGCCAAGGTGGCAAACAATTAATTTTAATTGATCTAAAGGTTTGTCCAATAATTTGGCAGCCTCTTGAATTACAAAACGTACTGAAGTTCCGTGAGCACCATATTTTCTTGCTTTGTACTTTTCATAATATTTGTAAGGGAGAGAATATAAATAATGCACCGGATCAAGGCTTTGGTGGAAAGCAGTATCGAAAACTGCTACTTCTGGAACGTTTGGCAATAATTCAAGGAAAGCCTTAATCACGTCTGCTTCGGCCTCGTCATGTAGAGGAGCATATTCTTTTAAATCATAGATCTTTTGCAGATTATCCTTGTTAATCAAAGTTGATTTTTTAAAGGTCTCACCACCAGCAACAATTCTGTGACCGATGCCGATTATTTCGGCAAGATCGTTAATTACTTGGTACTTTTTTAGGTTGTTTAATAAAATTTTGACAGCAGTAGTTTGATCAGGAATATTAACTTCTTCAGAGTGTTTAGTTTTATCAGTTAGCTTTATTTCAAATGAAGAGTCATCCAATCCAACACGATCGGCCATTCCTTCGGCGATTACTTCTTCTTTTGGAAAAGAAAATACCTTAAATTTAAAAGAAGAACTGCCGGCATTAATTACTAAAATCTTTTTCATAAGTTCATATCGATTATTCTTTCAAAAATGGATTAAGACAAGCGTTTAATCCAATTACTCCATTCATTGCGATATTCTTGTGAAGAATGCGCTTACACTGATTTATTATATAACTTTGATGATCAAAGACCAATGAAAAATAAAAAACACGCTAGAACTTCTAGCGTGTAAATGGATAATAGAAAATAGAAATAGTTAAAAAGATAGGGTTAGATTTTATTTTAATTTACTTTATTACTTGTCTTCGTAGCCCTTTGGGTGACTCTTGTGCCACTTCCAAGCGGTTGCGATTACATCGTCGACATTTTCGTGCTTTGGCTTCCAGCCTAAAATGGTTCTTGCCTTAGTTGAGTCGGCAACAAGTGAGTCAGGGTCACCGCCACGACGTGGTCCCATAGTGTAAGGGATGTCGATACCGGTAACTTTCTTAGCACTTTCCAAAATTTCAAGGTTTGAGTAGCCGTGAGCAGTACCCAAGTTAAAGACATCTGACTTGTTGATCTTCATCATGTGCTTTAAAGCTAAGATGTGAGCGTCAATTAAGTCTTCAACTTGAACGTAGTCACGGACATTAGTACCGTCTTTAGTGTTGTAGTCATCACCGAAGATGGTAAATTTGCCGTCACCAGAAATAGCACTCTTCAAAATGTTTGGAATAAGGTGAGTTTCTGGAGCGTGGTCTTCACCGATTGTACCGTCGCTTGAAGCACCAGCAACGTTGAAGTAGCGAAGAGCAGTGTACTTAATGCCGTCAGCCTTGTCGGCCCAGGCCATGATCTTTTCCATCATCATCTTGGTTTCACCGTATGGGTTGATTGGGTTAAGTGGGGTGTCTTCTGTGATTGGCAACTTCTTAGGGATGCCGTAGGTAGCGGCTGAACTTGAGAAGACTAAGTACTTAGTACCAGCGTCATTCATTGCTTTCAAAAGTGAAATCATTCCAGCAACGTTGTTGTCGTAGTATTTAAGTGGTTTCTTAACTGATTCAGGTACCAATGAATATGCAGCAAAGTGCATAACAGCATCGATCTTTTCATCACGTAAAATCTTTGAAACTAAGAAGGTATCTTCGATATCGCCTTGGTAAAACTTGGCCTTTGGATCAACGGCTTTTCTGTGACCGGTGTACAAAGCATCAAGAACAACGACATCGTTGCCTTCCTTAACTAATTCACGAACAGCGTGTGAGCCGATATAGCCGGCACCGCCGATAACTAAAACTTTCATGTTTACTCCTTTTTTAATTGGTTATTAGTCTTTACTTAAACCAATTACATTATAACACATTATTTAGTAAATTATTTACTAATTTAGCGTAAATGAGAATTCATGATCTTGCTCAGGATCGATGTGGTATTGCTCTTCTACATCGGAGCCCCAGCTGTCGATGCCGCCTACGCCGCGAACAGCTCCCGCGATTACCAATACGCTTCTACGAGCCAATGGCAACTCTTCAATGTGGGTAGCATTTTCTAATTCTTCTGCAGTGTATGGCAGTAAACTGAAGTTAAATGGCTGCTTAGTTTGCGTAATCTTTAAACTAAAGTCGCCATCTTTGTCCGCATTGTTTTGCGTAGAATTACGGGTGATGACTAATTCATTAGTCTGCATGTGCATCCCGTTTTCCTGTGGTACAAGATACTTAGTAACTGGCAAGCCGTCAATGTGGAAAGTTCCGCGTTCTGCTCCAGCCATTCTGTCAGGGTAGGTTTCACCAGACAAGCCAGTATAGTCAAAACTTTTAGCCTTGGTTGGCATAATGAATCTCATGCCGATAACAGGCAAAGGCGGCAAGCCTTTTTTACCAAAATAATGCATGGTAATCGTCATGTGACCAAAATCATTAATATTATAAATGATTTTGACTTTGGTTGCAGGAGTAGTTAAAGTTTCGTAGTCAAAAGCCACTTTTACTTCATGGGCAAATTCCTGATTGCTAAATTGATTATTGATTGGAGCGACAGGCAATTCATCGAATTGGTGATCGTCAACTTGAACGTGAATACCCACACATTTAGTGAACATGTCAGCTCCCAGCCATTGGGCTGCTTTTTGATTAAAGCCGCTACCGCGATCGTTATCGGTGG